>Ga0160438_1000027_pt1 | contig 134456 bp, 103 predicted proteins | sample HID1975K_E0MG_FD_108203 | JGI IMG/M metagenome (GOLD analysis project Ga0160438, IMG submission 108203) | Enriched soil microbial communities from UW Madison campus, WI, USA - HID1975K_E0 MG | ecosystem: Environmental > Terrestrial > Soil > Unclassified | place: USA: Madison, Wisconsin...
ATGTTCTCGGTTGTAAAAAGAAAGAAAGAATACATCAAAAACTATCGAAGTGTCGCTTAATACTTAAGAAACACTAAAAATGAAAAATAAATTTGGAATTACCATAAACCTAGAATACTTTCTTCGGAAGAAAGTAGACGAAATTAAACCTTCCTTTATCATAACAACCAGTTGACCGTTGTCAAATAACATTCCTTTTTAACATTCAATTTTTATTTATTACTTAACACACTTATATTTGTTATACTAAATATTGTTATGCAAAAAGAACCATACAACATGTATTCATTCTTACTCGATCGTACCGCTCGTCGTGTAAAGCAATATGCACAGGCCACCTTTACCGATAAGGGTTTTGATATTACACTAGATCAGTGGATGATTTTAAAGATATTACATGAATACCAAGATCTTACACAGAAAGAGCTTGCCGAGCGCTGTGGAAAAGATCAGCCCACTTTGACACGAATTGTTGATTTACTTGCTAAAAAGCAATTGGCGCAACGTATTGTCCACCCAACCGATAGGAGGAGTTTTATCGTGCATCTTACAGAAAAGGGTATGTTCAAAGTGAAGGAATTATCACCACAGATTAAAGATATACGCACCAAAGCCTGGGAGAATCTGAATGAAGATGATTTTGAGCAATTGGAACGAATATTAAACACGATTTATGCGAATTTAGCCTTGTAGCTATCACCATTTCCAATCTTAATAAAAAATAAGATGATAAAAACTGATATATGTATTATAGGGACCGGGCCTGTTGGATTATTTGCTGTTTTTGAAGCCGGTTTATTAAAGATGCGTTGTCATCTGATAGATGCATTACCGCAGGTTGGCGGCCAGCTCTCCGAGATATATCCACATAAGCCCATATATGATATACCCGGTTATCCCGCTATCAACGCGCAGGAATTAATTGACAAACAGATGGAACAGATTGCCCCTTTCCATCCGACGTTCACTCTTGGCGAACGCGTGGAGGAATTGGAGAAACAAGCAGATGGCTCTTATACAGTAAAAGGAAATGAGGGCACCATTATTCACTGTCAGGTGGTGGTCATCGCTGGAGGCTTGGGTTCCTTTGAGCCCAGGAAACCCGAAGTCGAAGGGTTGACTGATTTCGAGGGTAAAGGTATTTTTTATATGGTAAAGAATCCCGAACAATTCAGGGATAGAAAAGTAGTCATTGCTGGAGGCGGCGATTCAGCGCTTGACTGGACAGTTTTTTTAAGTGAAATTGCACAACAGGTAACTCTCGTACACCGTAGCGATAGCTTTAGAGGTGCCCCAGATTCGGCAGAAAAAGTCTTTGAACTAGCTAATGCAGGTAAGATAAACCTCTTATTATCACATCATCTATTAAGCGTTGGAGGAACAGGCCACCTTATGCGTGTTGGTTTGATGAATAAACAGAAAGAACAATATTTCTTAGAAACCGATGCGCTCATCCCGTTATTCGGTTTAAGTCCCAAACTAGGTCCGATTGCCCAATGGGGATTGAATATCGACAGATCTGCCATTTCGGTGAACACGGTTGACTATTCTACCAATATGGAGCGCATTTATGCAATAGGAGATATTAACACCTATCCCGGTAAATTAAAACTAATTTTATGTGGGTACCACGAAGCCGCATTGATGGCACAGAGTGCATTCAAATATGTATATCCAGAACAGAAGTTGAGTTTTAAATATACAACTGTGAACGGTGTCCATGCATTTTAGGGTTCTTTAAAGACAGAAGTAGCAAGACATAAGATACAAGATCAAAAATATCTTGATACTAGCGTCTTAATATCATTTAGCGGAGAACTAATAACAAACAAAAAAATGATTCATATAACCATAGAAGATCGAGATGGTGGCGTTCAAACCATTGAGATTCCAGAAGACATTAATTTAAGCTTAATGGAGGTTTTAAAGGCGTCTGAGTATACTATTTTGGCGACATGCGGCGGTATGGCTCTCTGCGCAACCTGTCACGTAGAAGTTCAAACGGGCCAGGAAAAACTTCGCGAACCGTCTGATGAGGAATTAGACATGCTCGATACACTTCCAGATGCAGATGAACACAGCAGACTAGCCTGTCAAATCCGTCTAAACGAACAATTAGATGGATTGCACGTGAAGATTAAGGGTGCATTGGATGGCATTGCATAAGGATGTAAATCTTTTATCTTTGTTGTCACTCCTTATGCTAAAAACGGATAACGGACAGTGAATAACTGATATGATAAAAATAACCGAATGCCCGAGAGATGCCATGCAAGGGATAAAAAAGTTTATCCCGACACAGGTAAAGGCAAAATATCTCAACCTACTTTTAAAGGTAGGATTTGATCGACTCGATTTTGGAAGTTTTGTCTCACCAAAAGCTATACCACAGTTACAAGATACTGCCGAAGTACTTTCTTTACTAGATCTATCACAGATCGAAACCAAACTATTAGCTATTATTGCAAATGTTAGAGGAGCCGCTGAGGCTTGCAAGCATCCAGAAATCACGTTCTTAGGTTTTCCCTTCTCTGTATCAGAAACTTTTCAACTACGTAATACCAATGCCGATATTACAGCATCAATAGAACGTGTGAAAGAAATTGTAGCATTATGTGCCCAGCACAATAAACTTCCACTGGTTTATTTGTCAATGGCCTTTGGCAATCCTTACGGTGATCGGTGGAGTCCAGAAATCGTCTCCCATTATACAGAAATACTCGTCAATATGGGTATCCAACATCTCATGCTTGCCGACACTATCGGTGTTTCTAATCCAGCCAATATACGCTTACTATATACCAGTTTAAAAAACAGCTTCCCGGCGATAGACTTAGGTGTACATCTGCATAGCACTCCCTACAGTATACAGGAAAAGATAGCCGCTGCTTTGCAAAGTGGTTGTCAGCGTTTTGACACGGCTTTAGGGGGATATGGGGGTTGCCCGATGGCCAGCGACGAATTAACAGGAAATATGGCTACCGAAGCATTACTGGCCTTCTTAAAAGAAGAAAAAATCCAAACGCTTCTTCATGAAGATGCATTCAGAAGAGCACAAGAATACAGCAATACTGTGTTCAGTTAGTACAGAACCACAGCGTGTGTATAAATAAAAAAGGAGGCTCTAGGCCCCCTTTTTACTAATAGAATATGATAAAATTAATATTTATTTAACTGCATCAATTACTGCTTTGAAAGCATCAGGATTATTTAAAGCTAAATCAGCCAATACCTTACGGTTTAAGTCGATATTTTTAGCACTTAATTTACCGATCAACTGCGAATAGGATATTCCATGTTGACGAGCACCTGCATTGATACGTTGAATCCATAATGCTCTAAACTCTCTCTTTTTGGTTTTACGGTCGCGATAAGCGTATTGTAAACCTTTTTCTACCGTATTTTTCGCAACAGTATATACTTTGCTGCGTGATCCATAATAGCCTTTGGCTAATTTAAGAATCTTTTTTCTTCTCCTTCTAGAAGCTACTGCGTTAACCGAACGTGGCATAATAAATTAATTTAATTTGGTAAGAGGCGCTACGTTTTCCAAAATTGCTTTGGTCATTAGTCTTACAACCCGATACCCGGTTAATAAAATCTGTTATTAAAAATACTGTTACTTACCGATAGCAAGCATACGCTTAACATTACCCGTATCCGCGTCTGATACTAAACCTGCTTGCGTTAAGTTACGCTTGCGTTTAGTGCTCATTTTAGTCAAGATATGGCTCTTGTATGCATGTTTTCTCTTGATCTTACCGGTTCCAGTAAGGCTAAAACGTTTCTTAGCACTGGAATTGGTTTTTACTTTTGGCATAATTCTTTATCTATTATTATCTATCCTATTAGTCAAATTCATATGCTTCGCTATATAGCGAAGCGAAACCCAAACATGTGTGCATGCTAAGGTTCACAAAGATTATTTCTTCAGATTTTTAGGTGCTACCGTGATAAACATGCGTTTACCCTCCAATTTAGGTAAAAGCTCTACTTTACCTATCTCTTCTAAGGCCTGCGCAAATTTCAGCAATAAAATTTCACCCCTATCCTTATAAACAATTGCTCTACCTTTAAAATGTACGTAGGCCCTTACCTTCTCTCCTGCTTCCAAAAATTTCATCGCATGTTTAAGCTTGAAATCAAAATCGTGCTCATTGGTATTAGGTCCGAAACGGATCTCTTTGATTACTGTTTGTTTAGCATTAGCTTTGATCTCTTTTAGCTTTTTCTTCTGTTCGTAAACAAACTTGCTATAATCAACAACCTTACATACAGGAGGATTTGCATTTGGAGATATTTCAACCAAATCAAGATCCAGTTCATCCGCAATGGCCAAAGCCTGCTTGATTGGGTAAACTCCTTGCTCTACATTTTCACCAACTAAGCGCACTTCTGCAGCTCTGATATGTTGATTAATTCGATGATCGGGTTCTTTCTTTTTAAAAGGAGGGCGCGGCCCTCTCATTCCTGGTTTTCCTAATGCCAAATTTTTCCTTTAATTTAAACTGTTATTTCTTTAATTAATTGCTTACTAAAGGTTTCCACGGTCATACTGCCTAGGTCACCTTCGCCATGTTTTCGAACAGAAATCGTGCCACTTTCCACCTCTTTTTCGCCTACAATAAGCATATAAGGGATCTTTTTCACCTCGGCATCACGAATCTTTCTGCCTACTTTTTCATCACGTAAATCAATCAACCCGCGAATATCGGTATTATTTAACGATTCTAAAAGTTTTTTTGCATATTCTTCGTATTTTTCTGACACTGGCAAGACGATAAATTGTTCAGGAGTAAGCCATAAGGGAAACTCTCCAGCACAGTGTTCGATTAGTACAGCCACAAATCTCTCCAGAGAACCAAAAGGTGCCCGGTGGATCATTACTGGACGATGTTTCTGATTATCGCTTCCGGTATATTCCAAGTCAAACCGCTCGGGTAAATTGTAGTCTACCTGAATCGTTCCTAACTGCCATTTACGTCCTAATGCATCCTTCACCATAAAGTCGAGTTTTGGCCCATAAAATGCGGCTTCTCCCAACTCAGTAATCGTATTCAGCCCCTTTTCATTAGCCGCCTCTACAATCGCTGCCTCCGCCAGTAACCAATTCTCTTCACTCCCAATATATTTGGTTTTATTTTCAGGATCACGCAAAGAAATCTGTGCAGTAAAATCATCAAATCCTAAAGCTTTAAATACATACAACACCAAATCGATGACTTTTTTAAACTCATCCTTTACTTGATCAGGACGGCAGAACAAATGCGCATCATCTTGCGTAAAGCCTCTTACGCGTGTTAAACCATGTAGCTCCCCGCTCTGCTCATAACGGTAAACGGTACCAAATTCAGCAAAGCGCACCGGCAGATCTTTATAAGAACGTGGTTTTGTTTTATAAATCTCGCAATGGTGAGGGCAGTTCATGGGCTTCAACAAGAATTCTTCTCCCTCTTGCGGTGTAAATATCGGCTGAAAAGAATCCGCGCCATATTTCTCATAATGCCCAGAAGTAATATATAAGTTTTTATGTCCTATATGCGGTGTAACAACCGGCTCATACCCTGCCTTGATCTGTGCACGCTGTAAGAAATCGATCAACTTCTGCCGCAATGCCGCACCTTTAGGCAGCCATAATGGCAGCCCCATGCCAACTCGTTCAGAAAAAGCAAATAGTTCAAGCTCTTTACCCAATTTGCGGTGGTCTCTCTTCTTGGCCTCTTCAATCATTTTGAGATAATCGGTCAACTCCCCTGCTTTCGGAAAAGTGACGCCGTAAATACGGGTTAGTTGCTTTCTGCTCTCGTCTCCCCTCCAATACGCTCCTGCAACATTCATTAATTTGATGGCCTTAATAAAACCTGTATTGGGAATATGTGGCCCACGGCATAAATCAGTAAAATTTCCCTGGGTATAAAAAGTGATGGAACCATCTTCCAGATCTTTTATCAGATCCAGTTTATATTCATCCCCTTTCTCCGCAAAATATGCTTCGGCATCTGCTTTTGACACCTGTTTTCTTGTATATTCAGCTTTGGTACGTGCCAGCTCCAGCATTTTGTCTTCGATTTTCTTGAAATCGTCTGAAGAAAATGATCGGTCGCCAAAGTCAACATCATAATAAAAACCCGTTTCAATAGCCGGTCCGATACCGAATTTCGTGCCCGGATAGAGCGCTTCCAAAGCCTCTGCCATTAAATGTGCCGAAGAATGCCAAAAAGTAGCTTTACCTTCTTTATCATTCCACGTTAACAAGCGTACGGAAGCATCTTTCTCAATGGACCGGGTGGCATCCCAAACCTGGCCATCAACCTCGGCCGCTAATACGTTACGGGCGAGGCCCTCTGAAATGGATTGTGCAATTTGAAAGGAATTGATTCCTTTTTCATACTCACGGATAGAACCGTCAGGAAGTGTGATTTTAATCATTTACAACATGATTTAACGTTCAAAAATAAATTGTTTTCTTCAATCACCTACTACGTGATTTTTTGTGCGTACAAAGATATTAAAAATTAAAAAGGAAAAATTAAAAAAGGAAAAAGTATTAGGTACTGGTTTGACTATACGAACACACCTGGTTTAGTACTTCTTTAACAAAAACGGGTTACACAATGCTTTTGTTTGAGCGTTTTTAGACTATCAATAGTCCAAATAGGCAATCAAACACGTTTAGTTTAATAAACAAAAGCCCGGCACATCCTGTGCCGGGCTTCCAACCAAATTATCCTGTTGCTTAAGCCCTTTAAGCAACATACCTTTCGACTAAACCACTAGTGAAAGTTCTTCGCGTAGCCTTTTGGCTACGATTTTTTCCTGGCCCGGTGTCAACATCCAGGCTGTTAATGTCAACGAAGTATCCTCACTCCCTCCTACTTCTATCGATGGATTTCCATCTCTTAAACGTTGTTGTAAATCTTTTCCAGAAATTTTAACCTTTTCGGGATCCCAATGAACGTGTAACGTTGGCGTAACGTTACCTAAAGGAGGTATCGTTACTTCTGTCGTAACACCATCCACTGTCTTTGCCGCTGTGGCGATTAAATCTACTTGGGCTTGCTGCTGATCCCACTCTTGTTTTTGATCGAGACTCAGGAATTTTTCTAAGGCAACGTACATGCCCAATACTTCTTCCTTATTGACTTTCATCCCTCTCCCAATATTGAATCCCCGTGGGGGCATATGTAACCTCGCAGCCTGTATCAGTTTCCTTTTGCCCATCAGTAAACCGGCACTCTGCGGTCCACGGATCGCTTTTCCTCCTGAAACACATACCAGATCAAAACCCATTTCATGAAATTTCCATAGATTAGAAACAGGAGGTACATCGGCGGCGATGTCAATCATGGTAGGGATCCCATGTTTTTTGGCAATGGCTACCCATTCCTCATGCATAATCTTACCACGATCGGCTTGCACGTTCAGAAAAAAAAGTAGCGCTGTCTGCTTATTGATGGCTTGTTCAAGCTCCGCCGCAGTCTCGATCATCACGATTTTGCAGCCCGTATTTTTTAGGGCATGTGTATACACAATTTCGTGCCCTTTCTGGCAGATTACTTCCGATTTCATACCAGTACCCTCTAAATGGGGCAGTTGTATTGCTTTCTCTTCATCTAGGCCAGTTAATATACCGGCTAAACCGAGGGTCATAGCCGAAAAACATCCTGCTGTCACAACGGCCGATTCGGCATGTACAAGAGCCGCAACTTTTTCTCCAACCTTATCTTGTAACTCATCCAGCATACAGAAATCCTGTGCGCTATAATGAATGGCATCCAGCACTTCTTTCCGCATCAATGAGCCCGTCATCGCTGTATAAGTTCCAGCGGCATTAATAAAAGTGCGTACACCCAATTCTTTAAACAGCTCCCGACCGGTTTGCTGCTTTTCCAACAATGGTTGATCCATATCAACATACGGTGCTATAAGTCCACCTGCTGGCATAATGGACAAGTATTTTAATAGTTCTCTTCTTCTCATTATTAATTTTTTTGATTTGTAACCTCCATAATCATTTTATCATGCTTAGCATCGTTCTCCGGCAATGGCTTCTGTTGCCAATAGGAAGCCAGCAAGGAACCTGTTATATTCATCAATGGGCCAAAGACGGCAGGAGCCAATCCAACGGTTGCCAGCTTGCCCATTTCCTTCGCAATGCCCGAAGCCAAGCCTCCGTTCTGCATGCCTACTTCAATGGCCATCGTTCTACAATCTTTCTCTGACATGCGGAACAGTCGACCACAGCCATATCCGAAAAGATATCCGGAAAGATTATGTATCAATACCAATAGCATTAATTGCGGACCGATATGAAGGAGGCTGTCTCTGCCCGATGCAGTAATAATGGCAATGATAATAGCAATTCCTGCCATGGATATTTTGGGCATTAGATTATCCAACCACTTTATTTTACCATGAAACAGTTGATTAAAGGCTAAACCAGCCCCTATCGGGATAATGACCATCTTCAGGATATCCCACATCATGTCTAGCAAATGAATTTCGATAAATGCCCCCGCTAATAGTTTCATCAATGCGGGTGTCACAAAAGGCGACAACAAGGTGGATACCGCCGTTATCGTAATGGATAGGGGTAAATTAGCCTTTGCCATGTAAGACATAACATTAGAGGCCATGCCATTCGGAGAGCACCCGATTAATATAATGCCTGCGGCAATTTCTGGCTGGAATCCACTTACGTTTGCCAGTAGAAATCCCATGCAGGGCATAATCATGAAATGGCTAAAAACGCCAATGAATACGCCTTTTGGATGCCTGATCACACCAGCAAAATCCTGAAAACCCATAGAGGTGCCCATGCCGAACATAATGAGCTGAATAAGTGGTGTAATGAGATTAGCTAATGGAAAACCTTTAACTGTTAAAAAATGTGCCGGGTAAAACATCGCGGAAGCAACCATCGCAAAGATCATGAGCGAATAGGCATAACCACGAAGGGCTTGGCTTGCCCGAAATGATATGGCTGTTGAGAGTAAGCACAAAATAAGACTAGGGGCAAAATACCGCTCCCACCCGAAGCAGTAGCTTCCTAAGCTCAGTAGCGCCGTTATCAAAGCGATTGTTAAAGCAACTTTATAAAAAAAGGAATACTTCATATCCTATTATTTAGATTTTTGGCTTGCCTACCAAGTTCTTTTTTCCATTAATTGATCCAACTGTTCTTTCGTCATGTTTACTCGATCAGCATGGTTTTTTAACCATTTTATAAAATCAAGCTTTATCGTCTCATTCCATTGATTGTCAATCTCTCCAACACTATATTTACCTTCCTGAATACGTTCCTTCCCGAAAGCATCCCTCAACTGGATAAATTCGGCAGTTACCACCACTTTCTCCGCCAAATGGGCCGGTATAAATAGGACGCCTTCGCTGTTACACAACACCAAATCGCCCGGCAATACAATGGCCGTCCCGATCCGGATAGGCGTATTGATACCCATCAACATCGATTCTTCCAAAAAGGAAGGGTGAAAGCCACGAACAAAGGCGTTAAATCCCTCAATCTCCGCTAATCCATCTAAATCCCGAGCGCCGGCATCAAATACCACTCCGTTGCCAGAACGGCTGAAGATAGTAGTACCTAAAGTCTGGCCAATCAACGTTCCACCGGCTACTTTACCGAAACCGTCAGCTACGTAAACATCACCTTGTTGCAGCAAATCGATGGGCCATGCATTTGTATTGCCTTTAAATCCATTCTGATGCCCTCTTTTAAGAATCGCATCTTGCACATCTGGTCTACTGGGCATATAAGCCGCCGTTAAAGCACGTCCAACAAAGGGTTTATTTTCATGAACGGCTTTCCACCCATCAGCAAATTGATTATGATATCCCTCATTGCGTAAAATAGTCCACGCATCATCAAGGCCAATGTTTTTGGCCCGTACAAGCAGTGTTTCCGGAATCTTTGGTCTACCGTCCTCGAAACGTTCCCCTTTCCAATCTGCAGTCAGGAACAATAGCTCTTCTTTTGATAACTGTTGGGCTACCCCGCTATGGACTAGAAGCGCCAGCAATATCGCTGAGATGACAGCTATTTTGACTTTATACATAAGCGATACAATCCATTTCCACCAACGAATCGCCAGGAACGCCACCATACGTTGCTACGGTTGTCCGAACAGGCGGCTTCGCACCAAAACGCCCCTTAAAAACCTCGTTCATAGACTTGTAATCTGCTAAATCCGCTAGATAGACATTCACTTTTAATACTTTTTCCATGGAAGATCCCGCTTTTTTCAATTCGGTTTCCAGTTCTTTTAACACATGATCGGTATGCGCCTTGATATCACCATCAAAATGCGCACCTTTACCGGCAACGAATACCAGTCCGTTGAACTTGGTAGAACCCGAAAACAAGGGTATATCATCCTGATGCGTTACGTTAAATGCATCCTTCTCAGACGGTTTGGTTTCTGCTGCACGCGCGATGGTATTTACTCCGAGCAAGGCTACCGTAGAAGCAAACAACCTTCTGATAACTGATCTTCTTTCTGTTTTCATAATGAATAAATTTGATTGTTAAAAAAATTGATATATGGTTTCTGTTAGTGTTCGGAGCCAGGTTTCGAGACAACAACCGGCTCGGCTATCCCATTTAGATCATAAACTATTTCCCCAGCCCGAATAGTCATTTCGCACGCTAAATTTTGCTTTCCAGTAACTTTGAATCCTGTATAATCGAAAAAACCAAAGTTCCCTTCACGTAAACCGAGAATTGCAACATCCGCTTCCGCTCCTACACTAAGGTTTCCCAGCTCCTCTCTTTTGATGATTTTAGCCGGTTGCCATGTACTTGCTGCAATGACATCAGACAACTTCATGCCCACTACCAAACATTTAGACATGACGCTCAACATATCCTTCATGGCATGGTTCATACTTCCGGTATGGATATCCGTGCTGATGGCATCCGGGTAAAAGCCCTCCTCCATTGCCGGAATAGCCTGACTGAATGAAAAACTGATACCGCCATAGCCCACATCAAAATACCGTCCAGCTCTTCTTGCCTCCCAGACGAAAGGTTTTACCTTTTTCGTTTTGGGATCAACAATGGATTCACGACTATTTAGTTGAGCAAAACAATGCGTAAGGATATCTCCTTTTCGTAAATGTTTGAGTAGCAGATCTTCCAAAGGTAACGGAGGTTTACTCCCTCCAAAATCAACCATCACAGGCAAATCACCCGCCTGCTTGCCCGCCTCTACGGCGTGATCAACAATTGTCCAATCCGGTCCTTCGAAATGAGCCACTTTAAACCCAACGACGTATGGGCGAAATTGCTTCGCCACCAATGCAGCCATTTTAGGGTCGGTGTCGTTTAAGTCCTGTTCGTATGCCCCTCCCCGCATGCCTTCTCCAATAATATTCAGAAACGCTAGCACACGTGTTTTGGAATGATCAATCGTTTGATCTTTGTAAAGCTGAAAATTTTTCCAGCCTGGGCTTCCGGCATCTACTACCGTGGTAACCCCCGTACGAAAAGTAAATCCATCCGGCGGAATAGCCGTAAAACTATTTCTTAGATAACTATGCGGTTCCGTTCCGAAAAAATGATGCGCATGTATATCAATTAAACCTGGTGTTACATATAGACCTTGGGCATTTACTATCTGCAATGCTTCCGCATCAATTTTCTTCGCTACTTTAGCAATTTTACCATCTATTATGGCGATGTCCATCTCCTCATCAATGCCGTTTTTAGTGTCGATGACATGTCCGCCTTTGATGAGGATTGTATACTCCTGCGCAATCAGCAGCGAATGAAATATTCCAAAAATAATAAAAAGAGTGATCTGTCTGTACATAATGCTATGTCTGTTTAATTTGCTGGATCCCACCATACACGACTGGTAAGCGCATTGGTGCCTCCCTGCCGCTGAACCGCTTCGTTAAAATGATCCCGATTGTAACTTTCTTCCGATAAGGGCACTACGAAGCGGCGGGGGATTGTTCCACCCGTTAAGTTACCCGGATAGTTCGTAGGTGTTAATCTCGGATAACCCGTTCTTCGCCAATTGGCAAAGATTTCATATTCGTCCTGCAGAAATAGTGAAACCCATAGCTGTGTATAGATTTGTTCCAGCTGAGCGGCTAAATCTCCTTGACTATTGAAAGGGTGTGCCGCTAGGTAAAAGTTAATCCGCGCTTCACTAATGTCGCCCTGCTGTCCAAAAAGACTCCATTGATGCATGGCGGCCCGTACAGCCGCCTCATAAGTCTGAGCCGGATTACCATCATACCAACCTCTAAGTGCGGCTTCGGTAAGTAAAAGATTTGTCTCTGCATTTGTCAAAACCAAATGTGGCGCATCAAAACGTAATATCGTATTTGGATTAGGTTCTGAGTACGATGCAAAATCTGCCGGGAAGGAGTTGAAAGCAGCATTGGGCATTCCTTTTTGTATAGTCGAGCTTGTATCCGCCATATAGGTTCCGGTAGCATTACGCACCCATACTACGGCAATAGCGTTTAGTCTTGGATCATTCGTATTTTTCAGATGATCAATAAATGTCTTGGCTAATTTTCCTCCTTCAATATTGTCCACGGCTTGCGGATTCAGGTAATCGCTATTCAGCAAACCCGTTGCGATAAAATTTCTTTGGGCCACCTGCGAACCATCTACGTATTGAATGCGGGCCAATTCATTGTCCTGCAGTACAGGCCCACCTGCAATCGCTTTTTTTACCCATACCTCTGCCAGCTCTGGGTTAATCTTCGTCAAACGCATCCCTAAGCGTAGCATGAGGGAATAAGCAAACTGTTTCCATCTGTCAGTATTGCCATTATAAATCAGATCCCCATTTCCGAAGGTGGGCAGGTCTGGGTTGAGTGCTGCTGCAGACTCCTCCAACTCCTTTAATAAATCATCATAAATATCCGCCTGTACGTCATATTTGGGTGTATAATTCTGGTCGCTTGCAGCAAAACCAGCTTCTGTATAGGGGATATCACCGTATAAATCCGTTAGACGATGGAAAATAAGTACTTTCCATATCCGTGCAATGGAAAGTTTGTTGATATCCTCCGGATTATCGCTTACTGCGTCAATTACTTTTTTAATTTCGGTAACGGCTGTAGAATAAAGCTCCCAGCTGTTGTAGGAATACGTTTCATTGAAATACTTATCGCCTGCAGCCGGCACCTCCTTATAGGTAGCTGTTTGCTGCATCGAACCACCAATAGTCAAATAAGCTGCTCCTACATAATTGATACTCACACCATCTAAAAGAGCCTTGGTAAACATATATTCGGGCACCACCGTGGCCGAAGCATTCGGGTTGACATTCATTTCATCGAAGCCTTTATCGCAAGCGGAAAGAAAACAGAACACCGAAACTAATAACACATATTGAAAAATATTTTTCATATTCTTTTTGGTCTAAGTCACTAAAATTTAACAATCAGATTGACACCAAAGCTTCTAGTTCTAGGAACGCCAAAAGCTTCCAATCCCTGGGCATTGCTATTGCTATAGCTTGATTCTGGGTCAAAATATTTATTTCGTTTATCCCTATATAGCGTCAATAGGTTTCTTCCTACCAGTGAAATAGTGGCACTTTGTAATTTGGCCCATCGGAATTTTTCTATCGGTAAATTATAAGACAAAATGACTTGCCTCAGTTTGACAAAGTCATTATCAAACATAAACATGGAGGTATAAAACTTATCATTGTCATAGTAGGTGTCGATGTCTTCGGGCGCCCATGTTTTGCTAAAAGAATCTCCTGTTTGCGTTACACCGGTAACCGTTAGTCCAGATTCCCTTCCAGGTAATGTTTCTGGCGATAATCCAAAACGGTATGCATATTGGTATAAATTGGAATAGATCATGCTCCCGAATTTCCCATCAACAAGTACATTGAGCGAAAAATCTTTGTAACGAAAGGTGTTATTAAGTCCCATAATTAAAGGGGGCACACCTTGCCCGATTTCTTCTAAAGGCCCCCTGACAGCATAACCGCTCTCCGGATTATACACAACCTGTCCGTTTTCATCTGTCAGTTTTCGATATCCCCATAAAGCACCATAGGGCCTACCTACCACATTTCGGATGCTACCACCACCTACGCCATCGCCCACCACAATAGCATCCAAACCATTAGCCAATTGTTGGATTTCACTCTTATTGTAGGAAACATTATAGGTAATATCCCAATTGAAATTACCTTTCTTAATGGGATTACCCGTCAATAAAACTTCTATACCACGGTTATTTAATTCACCTACATTCAATAAGGCCCGGTTATAACCTGAAGCTTGTGAGATATTTGTCTCCACAATATCATCTGTTGTTTTTCGGTTATAGAATGTCAAATCGACCCCAAAACGACTATCAAAAAATTGGGCATCTACACCAAATTCATAGGTAGTAGAAGTTAATGGCCTCAAATCAGGATTATTGACCAGATCCGAAGTAAGTTCCTGCACAGGTCTTCCATTATGCCCTCCCTGTACCATTGAATACGTTTCATTTAAAATGTAGGCGGTGGGTGTAGCTCCCCCCACTTGCGCCCATGAACCGCGAAGCTTTAAACCACTAACGGATTTGGGCAATGTAATAGCTTCCGACAAAACAAATGTTCCTCCAACAGAGGGATAAAATATACTGTTATTCTGTGGGCTCAAAGTAGAAAACCAATCTTGCCTTCCCGTGAAGGTTAAGTAGGCTAAGCCTTTATAGCCAATATCTGCTGATCCGAACAGGGAGTTAATACCTGTTTTCTGATAAAGAGGTGTAGTGGTTAAAATGTTCAGATTGGTATAGCTATAAAAATTAGGCACTCTAAATTCACTTCCTTCAATCGTTGTTAAATCGTATACATTGCGTTGGATATTTCCGCCTGCCATGGCAGATAAACTGAAATCACTAAACGACTTATTGTAATTCAGGGTAAGTAAATAGTTTGTTTCAGAAGAGGTGGCCCGTAAATTCTGGTAAGCACCTAAAGGCCTAAATGCTGTTCCAGTTGGCTGTACCGCTTCAAATTCCGAGTTATAGTAATCTCTACTGGCGCTTCCCTTGATAAAAAAATTGTCCAATATATCATATTGCAGACTTCCCTGCATGATATAGCGATTTTTCTTATCGTGATTTTGATAACGATTAACGACAAACCAGGAATTGGGGGCTTCTGCGACAGGATTCCAACGAACTTCATTTCCGTTTTCATCATAACCCGGTGCCAAAGACATGATATCCACCGTATTCGCTAACATATATACTGCCCATGCTGGATTATCGTTGGCATAACCAACTTTCGGACGATTTTTACCTTCATCATAATTATATTGAGAAACTGCCTCTAAGTGTAGTTTTTTACCAATGTTTGCATTTACCGACAAGTTGGTTGTTAATCGCTTATAGGTAGAATTGGGTACAATGGCCTGTGCATCTGTATTGGAAACACTCGCCCGGTATTTCAGATCTTCATTTCCACCATAAAGTGCCAACGAATTAATATATGTTTGCCCTGTTTCATAAAACTGCTGTGGATTATTCTTTACAGGAGAATAAGGACGCTCAACGCCATCAAATTGCACATAGGGCTGTCCGTCCATTTTTGCTCCATAAGACAATCTCCCCGTTGCAATGGCTTCATCTTGCGTAGTTGGTTTGCGTCCGTCAACTCCCTGCCCATATTCATACTGCCATTCGGGGTAGGTCGAAGGGCGTTCAAAAGTAGAAGTACTATTAAACTCGATGCCCAAACCCTTTTGCGCCACTCCTTTCTTAGTGGTGATCAATATAACGCCATTGGCGGCCCTTGATCCATATAGAGCCGATGCCGGACCACCTTTGAGTACACTAATGCTTTCGATATCGTCAGGGTTAATTCCTGCAATACCATCGCCTCGATCAATATTCCATCCCATTCCAGCAGAATTTGTACTTCCACCAGGGGTGGAATTATCCATTGGCATCCCGTTGATGACGTACAGTGGTTGATTATTTCCACTCAACGATCCGTTTCCACGAATGATTACACGGCTTGATCCGCCAGGCCCTGTAGCCATTCCCGAGACATCCACACCAGCGACCTTTCCTACTAAAGCGTTTGCAACATTCACTTCCTTTGCCTGCGTCAGTTGATCCCCTCCCACTTCTGCAACAGAGTAAGCTAAAGCTTTTTTCTCCCTCGAAATACCCAGTGCGGTAACCACCACTTCATTTAATGCTTGGTTATCTTCCGCTAACTGTACATTAATCAACTTACGTCCATTTACCGCTACCACCTGTGTTACATAACCCATATAGCGAAACTCCAGTTCGCCCGTTTGAAGCGCTTTTAAACTATAGGTTCCATCTGTACCCGTTACTGTTCCTACATCGCTTCCTTTCAGACGTACACTCACCCCGGGAATACCTTGATTATTCATATCAGTTACTAAACCCTTGATCTCCAGTTCCTGATTTGATGAATCCATACCCAGCACAATTCGATTTTCTATTACTTTATATTGGATATTATTATTGGCAAAAAGTCTGTCAAGCACTTTCTGTAGCGGCTCCAACCGAGCCTCAATGGATACTTTTTGCGTTAAATCAACAATTTCTTTACTGTAAATGAATTTGATGGAGGCTTTTTCTTCTATTAGCTTAAGCGCACTTAGTAGTTCTTGTGCTTTTATATGTATACTTATGCGTTTAGACAGATCCCGCGTACCCTTGGGTTGCTTCGGAAATGCCGATATATCCAGCCCCATCAGCAGGATCAAGCTCAGTAGATATGCTTTTATCCTTGTGGATGTTTTCAGGTTGATTCTCATATAAACACTGTTTGATGGTTAAAATTTAGACAATAAACTTCCCTACAGTTACTTATACAGACACTTTAGTAACTTAAAGTATCATAACTGTTTTAATTTATTTTAATATTAATTATTAGTTAATTATTGTTGATCAAGTTTTCATAATAGGGATCTGATTAAATACACATGATTTGGATTATCTATTTTTGATCAACCTGATGCGATCTCCGGAAATCTCATATTGAAGGTTGAGTGATTGACTAATAATTTCCATGATGGAAATTAAGTTTAGCTCATTAAAATCTGCCGTTAGGGTGTAATTTTCTAAAGTCTTATCTTGAAAGACGATCCGCACATTAAATGTGCTATCAAGCAAGCCTACAATAGCTACCAGTGGCTTGTCTTCAAAAGAAATATTCCTCTTCTTCCACATTTTTACTGAAGACCGTGAGGTTTCTTTTGTTTTAATCAATTGTTCTTCATTTTTGTTAAAATGAACTTTTTGATCAGCTGTCAGCAAAATTTCTTCACTTGCCGCTACTTTTTCTGAAATGCGCAAATCTGTCTTGGCCCTGCTAACCGCCACCATACCGGATACCACCGAAACTTCTTCCTCCATTTCATGTGCAGCCCTTATCCGGAAGCTTGTTCCCAGTACTTTCGTTCGCAACTGTCCACTATTGATAACGAACGGTTTATTAGGATCCTTGGCTACCTCGAAAAAAATATCTCCTCGCATGGCAACTTCTCTCACTTCCTCCTGAAAAGCATTTGTGTACTGTAGAGAAGACTGTGGGGATAACCAAAGTACACTTCCATCTGGTAATTGATGCTTCAAAACGGTCTTGCCTTCGTTTTTTATCATCACTAATCCATTTGTCTGAGACAGATTATCCAAATGTCTCTGTAATAATACCCAAGCAAAAGCTATCAAGACAACGGCGGCAGCGGTTTTCAGCAAAATCTTGAAAGCTGGAGAACCAATTCTCTTCTGTTTAGTCGATGGCACTTCCTTATCAGTATAACCGGTAGAGAGTCCACTATGCCTCCTGATGTTCTCCAACATCCGAAGTTTCAGTGGCTGATTATTACGTAATCGTTCAAGTTCCTCTGCCGATAAAGAATCTCCCATAGATTCGTACCACGCCTCCACCATTTTCTTCTCGTTCGCGCTGCATCTTCGGTCGAGGTATTTTTTTATTAAAGCATCGGAAATTTCTTTCTTCATTTTATAGTAATTCTTTATTTATAACAGCTTCCAATAATATAGTCGGCTAAACACACCATATCCCCTACGCGCTAAGAAAAAAAATTGCAAAAATGTTCTTATGACAAATAAAACAACAGCAGTAACTGGAAAGAATACAACTTCATAGCAATTTTTAGCCGACTCAATGCTTTGGTTAATTGATTTTCAACCGTTTTTTCTGATATTCCCAACAAATCGGCAATTTCTTTATTACTCTTAAATTCTTTTCTACTCAGCTCATAAATATAACGACATCTTTCAGGCAATAAACGCACATGGCTTTCAATCTGACCCTGCAATTCATTAAAAGCAATTCTTTTTTCGGTCGAATTATCGTAGTCTTGAAAATTGTCTTGAAAAATATCTCTGTAATTCTTCCGAACGATCTCCTTTTTCAAGGAACTTATGACTAAATACCTAATGGATGTAAAAAGGTAGGCTGCTATTGACGTGTGAATGCGTATCTTTTTGCGGTTTAACCAAATGCTGGTAAACAGATCTTGTACGATTTCTTCAGCTACTTCACCTTTTCTCAAGCGCTTCATGGCCTCGGCATACAATTTATACCAATAACGATTGTAGAGTTCTTCAAATGACGACTCGCTTCCTTCCACACAGGCTTTGAAGAGATCTTCATCAGAAAACCTATTTAAATCTTTCATAATCAAGCTTTAAATAAAAAAAGTTACGTTACAATGCTAACTTTAATGATTTGTGTTATTTGAAACCTGTATTTTAATCAAATAAACATGAAAGTCCCGCACGGTTTATATGTGAAAACAATTGGTCAGCGTATTATATATTTTCTGGAAGACTATTAATAATGAGTTCGACAAACTTAGATAAATTGCTTTTCATATCCAAATCATGTAAATATATATGAAGATTTTTTTAGGGATCAATGTTAAATTGGGGGGGGGCATAAGTAATCAGCTTTCTTTTATTTCCTGTTGTCGAATAAAAAGGAACGTTTTTTATACACAAACTTCCTGTTAAGTTCTCCTATAAAATTAAGCCGTTTTAAAAAGAGAGGATAATATTACGAAAAGCAAAAAGCCCGAACATTGAGATGCCGAACTTTTTGCATTTTAATCCAACCTAAACCTTAATAAAAACAGAAGGTTGAAAATTTTGTTTGCTGGATTTTTATTTTTTTACAGACGACTAAAGCTCCTTGATACGAATATTGCGGAACCAAGCGCTATCTCCATGATCTTGCAGAGCAATTTTTCCTTTATTTGTTATTTTATAATCGGGAAAATCCTTCCATTTACCTTCCGATTTTTCTCGGTTCCACTCATCTGTTCCCTCTTCAAATTCCACCACTTTCTTGCCATTTAACCAATGTTCGACATGACCATTGTTATAAATGATTTTACTGGTGTTCCACTCGCCCACCGGCTTTAATTCTTTCTGACTGTCATCCGCGGGATTCATCGCATAGTTGGCACCACTTTTTTGCCAATCCTCGATTTTGTCGGGAAAACCTATATCGTCTATCATTTGGTATTCCGGACCGGTTTCATAGGGAGCTTTGTACTTGGCGCCTTCCACCACGTGGTACATAACACCAGAGTTACCTGCTTTTGCGATCTTCCACTCCCACTCCAACTCAAAATTATCAAACTCCCTATCGCTTACGAGATCCCCTCCAAAGTCTTCCTTGTTACCTTTGCCAGTACAGGCCAAAGTACCGTCCTGCGCTTCCCAATTTTGTACAGGCTCCGTTTTATTGTATCCGTGCCAACCTGCCAAAGACTTTCCGTCAAATAAATCAATCCATTCACCCTTAGGCGTGTCAGCAAGTGCTACCGTCTCTGTACTGTCGGCCGTGTCACCACCACTATTAGAGCTTGTGTTACATGCTGCCATACTCACAGCTAATGCCGCCATCACAGCGATCCTCATTTCGTTCTTCATATTGGTTATTCGTTAATGTTTACTCGTTACTCATCACTTGTTACTGATTACCCATTACTCGTCACCGATCATAATCGCTTCACACGTATATCTTTAAAGTGTACTTCAGAGCCATGCCCCAAGAATCCCAAATGTCCGCTTTTGCGTTTCAGTCCAGGATGATCCAATCCGTCTAAAGTACCATTTTTCGACGCTTCTGCGATATCACCATCGAGAATAATCGTTCCATTTAAAGTCACTTTAATTTTAGTTCCTTTAATATGGATTTCTTCATCATTCCATTCGCCCAAGGGTTTAAGAAAGCCTCTCTTTGCCGGAATAACTCCATAAACAGAACCGTGGTACTGATATTTTTTAAGCTCCTTATACACATCCGCATCATTGTCCAGCACCTGAATTTCCATCCCCACATAGGCGGCGTCTCCTTCCATGGGTGCCCTTATACCGATACCATTGTTGGCACCTGGTGTAAGACGGAAACGGAAGCGATAGATAAAATCGCCAAATTCCTCTTTAGAATAAAGGTTACCACCCGATCCTTTTGTTGGATAGCAGGCCAATGTTCCCTCATCACTCAGCGTGTAAGCTTCTGTATTGCCTGTCCAGGCATTTAAATTTGTTCCATCAAATAGCACCTCAAAGCCCTCTTTTTTTTCCTGATCGCTTAGTTGAAACACTTCTTTTCTAGGTATTTCCCGAACATAGACATCCCGATAAGCCACTTCTGTTCCATGGGCCTGAAGTTCAATTTGTTCTACCGGAAAAATAGGCAAACTTCTATCCCAATAATTTTCCAAGGTTACATGATCGGTCACTAACTGGCCATTCAGATACACGGTTACTTTATCACCCTTCATCAAAATACGGAAGGTATTCCATTCTCCCAGTGCATTATCGGCCACTTTTAGCGGTTTACTTTCATTTTGCTGGTTATTATATAGGCCCCCAGATCCTACTTGTGCTCCTACTTTTACCCTTGAGGTATCCCAAATCTGCACCTGCGGTGTGCCACGGAGATAGATACCGGCATCTCCATCTTTGCCTATGGTGCTCAGTTTCCAGTCTACCAGCATTTCAAAGTCGCCATATTGTTTCAGTGTAGCAATATTATCTCCTTTTCCATTGAAGTAGAGTACGCCATCTTTCACGTACCATCCTCCACGCATCTGTTCATCGGCCTTTTCTTGTGCCGCTGCCAATTCTTTAGCGGTCATTTTGGCCCGTTTGATCGGGTTTTCTACCAATCCTTTCCACCCTGTTAAATCTGTTCCATTAAACAACGAAACAAATCCCTGTCCACTTGGCAATTCAGCGATATGCTTTAACAGCGCCTGCTTCAAGTAGTCGCTATCCTGGCCACTTAAGGCGTTAACCGTTTTATCTAATATTTCTCGTACCTCAGGGCCATATAAAGTTGGATCGGAAAGCGCTATACCCAACACAGTCATTGCTGCTGCAGACTTTAATTCAGGCTCATCTAAAAATTTACCGGCAAAAACCAGGGCATTATATGTTTTGTTGGCTTCTAATGCTCCTAAAATGATCTTTTTCTGTTGCACACTTTGCGCGACAGCCATTGCATCACGTAATAATAATACTTTTTGTTCTGGAGGAAAATCGGCACCTGCCGTCAATCTTACGATGCCTTTAATGATCGCATCCAATTGTTTGGCATCGCTTATGGTGCGGCTTAATTCTACCAGGGACGGAAGTGCTCCGCTGTCGTTCCAATTCGAAAGTGCAAAAATAGCAGCCTCCTTTAGCTCCCCATTATCACTAGTAATAACCTCTGTTACAGGCTCTAGCGCTTTCCCTTCACCTATTCCCGAAAAGACATTTAAATAAAGGGCTTTTTGATCGGCACTTGCGCTTTGATATGTATTTAATAAAGACTGTATGGCCTGTTCCTTATTCGCACTCGCTGCTACCGCGGTTACCATGGCCTGCTGTACAGCCTTCAATTCGTTCTCATTTGCTGTAGCCGACAAATATCCCGTTAATACCTCTAGGTTCTCGCCGTTAGCAATATAGGGTAAGGTTTGGTAAGCAGTGGCCCTTACCGCGGTATTTTCGCTCTTTAATAAGGCACTTACAGCTGAAAAACCGTCGTTGGCTCCTCTATTGGCAAGAATTTCCATTATACTCACTTGATCTTCCGGTGAGGCTGAAGGAAGTGTGGTGGTAAGCTGACTGATAAATCCCTCTCCTTTTAGCGTAAAAAACGCTTCTTTTACGGCTTCGCGTTCTGAGCCCTTGGCTTTCGACAATAACTGAAGCAATTGAGGCGCTCCGGCTGCGCCAGTAAGTTTACCATAGGCTTTAATCGCGGTCTCTTTCACTAAAGTATCCTTACTTTTCAATGATTTCTCTACAAAAGGAAGTGCTGTTTGCTCTTTCGTATCAGCAAGTGCCTTTAACGTTGCCGCCTGTGTAGTTGGCGTAAATTTATTTAACCTTTTGCCCCAATCATTTACATAGCCTTTCATAGATGGCTGTGCTATTTTTAAAGCGGCTACACTGTACGCACTGTTTTTATTTCTAGCTGCTTTGACCAATTCGGGAATATATTGCTCCCCGTGGATATGTGCTAAAATATGTAAACCTGCAATCCGGGTTGGCGTGTGGCTTTCGTCAGCTTTTAATAAATTTTTAGCCACCTTTTCGGCTAAATCAACATTCCCCTTCAACACCAGATTATTTGCATAATTGATATAAGAAGCGGTAGCATTAGCTTCGTCATAGCCATAACCAGCTGTTTCTGCTGCTGCTTTTAATATCCCCTCAGAAGAAGGGTCGGCGAGTCGAGCCATGGCGTATAATGCTGTTTTACGTGTGGCCAGTTCATCTGCTGTTGCAAAAGTATTGATCGTCGTAGCAGCGGCCGTATAATCCACATCGCCCAATGCTTCCAAGATATAGGCGATGTTCCTCCCCTTTGCACCGGGAAGTGCATCTGCCAATGCTTTACCCGCAGAAACCGTTCGAATTCTAGCCAGCGTACGCGCGGCACGATCGCCTAAGTATTCGTCTGATAGGTATGCAGCAACACCTGTCACGGCATCCTCTTTACCTGCGTTTGTTAATAGGTTCAGTACATATCCTTTATTATCCCTATCGCCTAATTTGCCCAAGGCCTCTAAGGCTCCCTGAACAAATTTAGCACGTAACGGTTCCTTACCGATTTGCATTACATAATGAGAATAGCTATTGGTAGCATATTCAATTTTAGCATTATCACCTCCCTGAGGTTTCAACTGCGTGAGTAGAACACTGATATCACTAGCGCTAAACCCATCCAACTGCCCCATCGCAGCCGCCAGCTTATCGGCATTCTGCGCAGGCTGAGTTGCCAATAAGTCCGCTATTTTCGTCGTGGTGGTACGCTTATCATCTTGCTGTGCCTGCGCTACGGAAGCGTAAGAAAGCATAAAGCCCAAGATGGAAGCATATATATATTTTTTCATCTGTTTAATTTTTTCTTCAATGGTGATGAAGCTGTCATGATCTAATCATTCCGCTGTGTGACTTTTTGAAAATCATGACGGTTTCATAGTGATTATATAGTTCATGAAAGATTCGTTTATAATAAAAAATGGATTAGATCGTCCATGGCCCACGCATGGGTTGGTCAACTACACGATTCGCCGCCTCATCATCGACAAAAAGTTGTTTATCCGGATCAAATTTGAGCGATCTACCCAGTTTAACGGCAGCCAAGCCCATATTCACTATTGTACAGGATCTATATCCGTTATCCTCATTCAATGCAAATTTTTGCCTATTTTTAACCGCTTCCACAAAATCTGTCACCTGTTCTTCGGGTTCTGGGAAAGTTGCCAGTTTACGTTCCATATCTGGTATATCGGATTTAAAGCCGGGATACAACTTACCCTTTGGCCCATCAATATAAGGTACATTTTTATCTCTACCTTCACCATCAAGAATGATTTTACAGCCATCTGCATATGTATATTCTATTCGCCTCCATGTACCTACGGCATCACTATGTTGTTGTGGAGCATCCACTTCAACAGAAATAGGGCTTTCGTTATCTTTCCCCAGAAAATATTGTATCGGGTCTAAATAATGCTGGCCCATATCCCCCAAACCACCTCCATCATAATCCCAATAACCACGGAATGTTTGATGTACACGATGCGTATTGTAAGGCTTGTACTGAGCTGGCCCCAACCACATATCATAGTCGAGTTCTGCCGGCACCTGCTCTGGAGCGAGGTTCTCTTTTCCCACCCAATAGAATTTCCAATCAAAACCAGTATGACGGCTCACCGTTACCTTTAATGGCCAACCCAACATACCTGTATCCACGAGCTTCTTTATTTTCTTTACAGGTACTGCCATTCCGTAAAAATTATCTTTAAAGCGGAACCATGTATTCAAGCGAAAAATACGTCCATGTTGTTGTACCGCTTCTTTCACCCTTTTGCCTTCTCCGATAGTACGTGTCATTGGTTTTTCGCACCATATATCTTTACCCGCCCTAGCCGCTTCGGCTGCCATAATACCGTGCCAGTGCGGAGGCGTAGCAATGTGAACAATATCCACCTCCGGTAGCTGAATAAGCTCACGGAAATCCGACAGTTGTTTAATTCCATCATCTTTTAGTTGCTGCATAGCGATCGCTAAATGCCGCTTATCTACATCACATATAGCCACTGTTTTAGTACCGGCGTATTCAAAGTGTCCTCTACCCATAGCTCCCACACCAATAATACCTTTTGTTAGATGATCGCTGGGGGCTAAATATCCTTGCCCGCCCAATACAAATCGCGGGACGATGCTAAATGCAGCTGCCGCAATGGCCGATTTTTTGATAAAATCCCTTCTGGAGGTACTTTTTTCTTTCATTTGTGCTTTTTGTTTTTAATTCACAGACTTCTCTCTAAAGCTAATGATAGCATGTGGAAAGGCAGTCTATGTAAATTCATTGTTTAAGTATTGACAGTGTTAATGAGTTCTTAATAATCAGTAAATCCACATCCGCTAGATACTACTTTAGTTGTTTACAAGAAACCATTTAAGAAAATAAAAAGACGATTCATAATATGCTGCTTATTGATTTAGCGAAATGCGATCATACTTAGATCGTTAAACAATAATAAATCAAAATGGCTGTTAATTTAACAATAAAAAAAAGGATTGCCAATTAATTCATTACGCAACCGTTTGCGTCAGCGAAAAGCCCGTTACAAAACTTCCAACCTTTTTAGAACAGCTATTAAAAAGGTAAGATGTCCATCCAGTTCTCCTGTCTGGACATCCTATCCATTAAAAATATGCTATTGATTTTGTTTCAATATATCCGCACCCATAATGTCTATCTGTGCTTGAGGGATCGGAAAATATTCACTCCTACCCGCTGTGAAGCTAGCTCCCTGCAGATAAGTTCTTTTCTCTTTTTCTTTTTCCAAATAAGTATTCAATGTTGCCGCGGCAATATTCCAACGTACCAAGTCGAAAAAACGGTGCCCTTCCAAAGCTAATTCTAAACGTCTCTCAAATCGAACAGCATTTCTGGCATATTCTTGACTTGGAAAAGCCGGATACTCGTTTACCACATAGGTAGCAGCTGGAGTACCATCGTCTTTTGTCACTACTTCATTGGCTGCCCGCCTCCTGATTTGATTCACCAAATCCAATGCTCTTGTTAAATCACCTTCTTCCACCGCAATTTCGGCGCGCATCAACAATACATCTGCATACCGCAGTGCACGGTAATTATTTGAGTTGGCTCTTGGCGACTCCGCTCCAGCATTATCGCCATCAGCGGCAAAAAACTTTTTGAAGGTATAGGGGCCGGCAAAACTTTGATCTCTTATCCAATTTCTACCCGGGTGAACGCCCCAATTAAGAAAAGGTATTCCCCGTCTACCAACGGTCCAATCCAGCCGAGGGTCTATATTTCCGGCATACGGTTCAAAAGGATCGGAAGAAGCTAAGCCTTCATCATTTTTAACATCAACATCATTAAAATTATCAAGCAGGGGCAAACCATTATCATCCGTTTTAAAGGCATTGACCAAGTTTTGAGAAGGTTGGAAAAAACCGCAACATCCACCAGGCCCAGAACCATAAGGGAAGTTTAGATTATCTCCCCAAAAACCATTCTGCCCACTTCCTCCGTCACCAACAGACATTTGAACTTCAAATATAGATTCGATATTATTTTCGGTAGCCACCTTGAAATTATCATGGAAATTATCGACCAGTTCAAATGGACCATTATTGATAATGTCATCCAATAGAAGCTTCGCTGAGTCATAGTCACTTTGAAACATCTGTACCTTGGCCAATACCGCCTTAGCGGTCCATTGACTTGCTCTGCCAACATCCGCTTTAGTGGGCGATAAATTATCTACGGCGAATTGCAAATCAGCTTCTATCAGGGGCCAAATGTCTTTATCATTCGGTAAGTTGATAAAGTCGGTTACATTTTCATCCACATAGGGCACCATATTCCACATCTTTTTGGCCTCAAAATGATACCAGGCCCGTAAGAAACGAGCTTCGGCAGTGGCTTGAGAGATTTCGGCCTCGGTCATATCGCTTGTTTTATTAATTAATTTCAGCACATCGTTGGCGCGTGAAACACCATCGTACACCGTAATCCATTTCTCGTTAAAAGCAGCGATATCGGGTTGACTAACATAGCGTTCAATGGTGGTGATTTGTGCCTGATCTCCTACATCACTTCCCTTATAAGCATCGTCTGACACGACCGATCCATAGATCCAGTTGCTTGCCGATGACGTAAAAGTGTATCCCGAACCAACGCCATCCAATAAGCTATAGGCACCTATTAAAACAGCATTGACGCCTGATTTTGTCGCTAACAATTCCTCATTTGCTAAACCCAATGGCTCTTTTTCCAGGAAACTCTTGCCACAACCCTGTGATATCAACAGGGCACTTAATATATATATATACAGATTTGACCTTTTCATAATAAATAATTTATTCTTCTAAAATCCAACATTTATTCCCAACTGATACGTTTTTGCCAAAGGATAATTACCCTGATCAACTCCTAAGGTAGTCGTACCGGGTGTTGAGCCTACTGATGTAATCTCAGGGTCGATACCAGAATAATCGGTTACCGTGAACAGGTTTTGTCCTTGCACATACACTCTTGCACTTTGCAAACCTAATTTTTGCAAGAGATTTGCTGGTAAGGTATATCCAATGGTTAGGTTTTTCAATCGGAAGTAAGAACCATTTTCAATGAAATAAGACGATGGTTGTTGACTTCGACTATCATTGGCGTCTAATATGGGCAACACTGCGTCTGGATTTTCGGGAGTCCAAGAATCGTTCAACATACGTAAACTTCTATTCCCGGCTTGATTATTAAAATCAGTCCAGCGTTTCACCATATTTAAGATTTCATTTCCCTGCACACCTTGGAAGAAGGCAGAGAGATCAAAATTTTTATATCCCAGATTGATATTTAGTCCGTAAGTAAAATCAGGATGTGGATTTCCGATGAAAGTACGATCATTGTCGGTAATCACATTGTCGCCGTCCAGGTCTCTATATTTGTATTTCCCAACAGCAGCATAACCGGGATAGGCGGGTCCATTCGCCAGGTCCTGCTCATCTTGATAAATTCCATCGATAACATGCCCGTAAAAAGAGTAGATAGGCATATTAGTTGTAGAACGTGTCCAAGTATAACTACGGATATTCGGCCCTAAGAGTATCGCAGACTCATTGTCGTTTAATTTGATTACTTTGTTCTTGTAGGCAGAAATATTTGCACTGATTCCATACGTAAAATCGGTCCCAGCATTGTTTTGAAAGTTGACAGCGAAATCAAACCCTTTATTGTTCATCTCTCCTACATTTACATAAGGTACTGTAGCGGCTCCTTGCGTGGCAGGCAAGGTAAGTTGATACAACATATCCGAAGTTGTCCGGTTGTATACATCGAGGTTAAATCCCAGCATTCCTTTTAAAATGGTCATATCCAAGCCAATATTGGTTTGAGTAGTTGTTTCCCATTTTGCATCTGGATTTCCAAAAGCCTCCGTATCAAATCCCGGTGTCACCGAATTGTTTGAGCCATCTATTGCGTATGACGACAGATTAAGTGTAGAACGATACGTATTAAACCCATTGTAATTTCCAATCTCTTGGTTACCGGTTTGCCCCCATCCCGCACGGATCATCAGATTATCTAACCAATTCAGACCAGAAAGAAAGCTCTCCTGTGAGATTCTCCAGCCACCACTAAAAGCAGGGAATGTTCCATAACGATTATTGCTTCCAAACCTGCTGGAGCCGTCTCTTCTCACCGTCGCTTCTAAAAGATATTTGTCTTTCAGACTATAATTGATCCTGCCAAAGATAGAAAACAGCGCCCATTCATACCGACTACCACTATTGTTGATACCGGCCGCTCCAGAATTCAGATCCATAAAATCAGGATCTTCCGAAAAATAAGTGGTTCGGATAGCTGAAAAATCTTCACCGAAACCCTTTATAGCTTCCGTACCCGCTAAGACACTGAAACTATGGATTTCATTAAATACCTTTTTATAATTCAGGGTGTTTGTCCAAGTCAGGTTTATATCATTGATATTCGCTCTGGTCATCGAGTTGGCGGCCTCTATTTCCGCCTCCTCTCTATCCATGAGCACATAATTCACCCGGTTTGTATTCGTATAGTCAAATCCAACACTGGTGCGGCCTGTAAGTCCTTCAATGATATCCACCTCAGCGAACACGTTGCCAAAGGCTCTTAAGGTTTTCGCTTGATTATCTTTGGTACGATATAACTGCGCCAAGGGATTTGTGGCCGGGCCTAAACCGGCCGCCCGTGTGGCGGCAAAATTGCCCATGATATCATAAACAGGTATAATAGAGGGGATCCGATACCCATTTCCAATTGGATTGCCATCCTGATTATTGGTACTACTTTGAGTTCCGTTATTATAATAATAACCCTTGTTCTGGGTATAGCTTAACTCCAGATTTTCACCTAGCCGGATAATCTTTTTGATATTAAACTCGGTGTTAGAACGAAGGGAGTACCGATCGAAAGAGGTATGTTTCAATACACCATCCTGGCTTAGATAATTGAGCGACAGTGCGTATCTACCTTTCTCAGAGCCACCTGTGGCTCCTAGGTTATATTCTTGTACAATGGCTGTTCTCAGTATTTCATCATGCCAATCCGTACCTTCTTTATTGGCACGGACAATTTGATAAAAGTTGTCTGCATCGTAACTATAAAGCGATGGATCTACGCGGGGGTCTCCTTCAAATAAACCATAACTCGAACCGGCTAAAATGTAATCCGGAACAACCGGATTGGCACCATTTCCGTATTGCTGGTGAGAGGGGTTTCCATTCGTTAAGATACCGGCGTTTCTGCGCTGTGTCCAAAGAAGCTGACCAAACTGTAAGGGATCCTTAATCATTCCCAAATTAACCTGACCCGTTTGTACGCCCACGCGCGAGTCGAATGTTATGCGGGAGTCTCCCGAACTACCCTTCTTGGTAGTGATAATAATAACACCATTTGCGGCCCTAGATCCATAAATAGAAGTAGATGAAGCATCTTTAAGTACCTGCATCGATTCAATATTATTGGGGTTAATACTATTCAATCCACCTTTGGTGGGTACTCCATCGATGATATAAAGCGGATCATTATTATTAATGGTACTAAAACCCCGTACACGTACCGTGGCCTCTCCACCAGGTGTATTATTACTAGTAACGGTAACACCCGCAGCTCTACCCTGTAGTTGCTGCGCCACATTAGGCGCCTGGACTTTTGTTAATTCTTTAACATCTACCACAGAAACAGATCCGGTAATATCTTTTTTAACCTGGGTGGAGTAACCTGTTAATACAACCTCTTCTAGGGTATTTAAATCTTGGTTAAGAATTATATTCAAGTTGGACTGATCGCCTATCACCGCCTCTTTCATTTGATAGCCTATAGAGGTAAATACCAGCACATCCCCTTTCTTAACAGATAAACTAAAGGCACCATTAGCATCTGTAACGGTTGTTTTACCGGTAGCTTTGATACGAACGCTGACGCCCGGAATGGGATTCGAAGGTTCAGCATTATCGTTCACAATCCCTTTAATGACAAAATCTTGGGTAATTGTTTTAGGGTCATAACTACTTGCTATACTTAGCGGAGCATTTATTAAACAGAGAATAAATAAGATACCCAGGAGTTTTAGTCGGTGGGTATGCGGGTTCAATTGGGTCTTGTTCATACAGTATTAGCTTATAAGTGATAAAATAGTTGAATTGAGTTCTATACGGATTAGTGTTTTTTAAGAACCGACCTCCTTTCTTTTAAGTAATAAATCGCGTGCGATGCAATCAACCTTCATCAACCCCGCTTCGAACACACTCAAACAGGGCGATGAATACATATGTCAACAAGAAATATACTTCTGTACATTCTTCAATCTATATTCTAAAAATTCATGTTGAACATATCATTAAAGGTTCCCTATTAGAACTTTCAATATGTATTATCCCGTAGCTAATACTTGGTACAATTGGTAAATCAGTTAGATATCTGACGGAAACAAATATAAAAAATTATTTTACAAACAAAAACCAATATAATAAATTATTTTATCAATATAAGAGGTAGTAAAACGGCATGTTTTGATTTTGAGAAACGGCAGAAGCATTAACAAAAAGGCCTGATCACCAAAGTGATCAGGCCTTTTTGTTCGGTTACCAGCCCGGATTTAATCCCAGATTTGGATTTCTCTCCAGCCGGTGTTGCAGTACTGGCCACAGATAATTTCTTGGATCTTTACATCTTCTATTCCATTAGGCCCGTAGATAACCTTCGGGACTAATACGGAAAGAAGCGCCAGCCATCGCCTAACATAGAAGTATCTTTGACCTTCCAATACCAATTAAGGTATAGCCAATATAAAAACGATTTGCCGCTTTTTTATAAAGGAGGGTGTTTTAACTCAGCGCCTCACCTACTTTTTCCAATAAGAGTTTAGATTTTTTGATTCCCTCATCCTCACTTAGATTACTGCCCTCGTATTCAATCCCCACGTATCCCTTAAAACCAGCATCCTTCACGATTTTCATCATTCTCAGATAATCTACTGTTGTATCATTACCTTCACTATCAAAGTCGTGCGTTTTGGCACTTACGCCTTTTGCATAGGGCATTAAATCCGTTACTCCTTGGTAGCGGTCATATTCATAGAAGTTTCCAAAATCCGGCAAGCTTCCGCAATTTTTCTTACCAACCTGCTTTAAAACACCACTTAACCACTGACCATCAGAAGATATCCCACCATGGTTTTCAACAATTACGCCGATCTTATGTTTAGCAGCAAAATCGCTCAATTTACCTAATCCCTGCACCGCCGCATCTTTTACTTCTTCATTGGTGCCTTTCCCTCGGGCATTTACCCTGATAGAATGGCATCCCAAGAATTTAGCTGCTTCTACCCATTTAAAATGATTTTCAACCGCCGTATTACGCACGGTATCATCCAAATCCCCTAAATCACCTTCCCCATCAACCATTATCAGCACGTTTTTTACACCATTGTCTTTCGATCGCTTCAACATTTCTTTTAGATAAGTTTGATCATTTGCTTTATCCTTAAAAAATTGATTGACGTATTCCACCCCATAGATACCATATTTTTTTGCAGCGGTTTCTGCGAAATCCAGGTTATCCAATTGCTTGTTAAATAAAGTTTTATGAAGTGACCACTGCGCTAGTGAAATATCAAAAAAATATTTCCCTTTGGTTGATGCCATCACTTCTAATGGTAAGTTCGATAAAACGGTTAGGCCTAAAGCTCCTGCCCCCATTTGCTTTAAGAATTCTCTTCTATTCGTCATGATTTTTTGGTTTGTATTAGCAGGCAATTTAGGAAAAAAATTTAATTTAATAGAAGCCGGTATCAAGGCATATTATCTACTGATACATTGACTTGTCAGTTCATTCTATACTCCATGACATCCCTTTCTACACATTTCCCCACCCGTTCGCCAGCACATCAGCTAAATGCATGGTTTTTATAGGTAATTGCTGTTTATCAATATAAGCTTGTAGATGTAATAAGCAGGACGTATCGGTGGAAATGATATATTCAGCACCTGCTTGCAACGCATTATTTACTTTTTGCTCGGCCATTGCCGAAGAGATACTATTAAACTTCACTGAAAAAGTTCCGCCAAAACCGCAACAGGTTTCCTGGTCGTACATTTCCAGCAGTTCCAGTCCATCTACCTTTGCTAAAAGTTGTCTGGGTTCCTCTTTTATTTTACATTCCCGGAGTGCCGAACAGGAGTCATGATAAACGGCTCTTCCTTCCAATTCAGCTCCAAAATAATCTTTCTTGAGAATATTGACCAGAAAATCCGAAAGCTCATGTATGCTCGATTGAATGCTACGACATTGGTTGTGTACCATTGAGTTCGTAAACAAATCATTGTAAGCGTTCTTCACCATGCCCGTACAAGATGCTGATGGGGATACGATATATTTTGATTCAGCAAAATCATCTAAAAACTTGTTGCCTATGATTTTTGCTTCATCCCAAAAGCCCGCGTTATAGGCTGGCTGACCGCAACAAGTTTGTTCTGGATTATAATTTACTCGACATCCCGCTTTTTTTAATACCTTGATGGTATTAAAGGCTGTACCAGGATACATTTGATCAATAAAACAGGGTATAAATAAATTAACATCCATATTACTTCTGGTTTCCTTTCTTTCTTTTACATCGTTATAATACATTGTTTAACGAATCTTTTCCTTTATTATGTTGCCAAAGGATCCGGCAGAGAAAAATTAACCCGATAACAAAAAACAAAGCTAAGCATAAAGCTGAATATCTGATATTCTTTGTCAATTCTTCGATCAACGCAAAGGAAAACAAGCCAATAACAATAGCCAACTTCTCCGTTACATCATAAAAGCTGAAAAATGCTGTCGTATCTTCCTCTTTGATGGGTATCAGTTTGGAGTAGGTAGATCTGGATAAAGACTGGATTCCACCCATAACAAGCCCAACAATGGCAGCCAATATATAAAATTGCATTTCGTTATGAATGGAATATGCGCTTATACAGACAGCGATCCACACCACCACCACCACCGATAGAACCTGGATGTTCCCCCATTTTTTAGCGAGTGCAGACATGAGGTAAGCTCCCAAGATGGCTACCAACTGGATAATCAGGATCGTCATGATTAATTTTGGTGCACCGAGGTGTAACACCTTTTCTCCAAATGCTGCCGCCACCAGCATAGTGGTTTGCACACCCATGGCATAAAAGAAATAGGCCCCCAAAAACCTTTTCAAGCCACTCAGCAACCTAATTTTATGCCAGACAGCCCTTAGCTCATTGAAACCATTTCGAAACACCTCTTTTCCTATCCTATTCTCTTTCCTATTTCCGTTGGGTAATTTTCTAAAGGGGATTTGCGAGAATCCCATCCACCAAAGCCCAACCAACAGAAATGACAATCTCGGCGCAAAAGTGGCATCTTCTATACCAAACCATTCGGGCCTCAGCACAAACACAAAACAAATAATCTGTAATAGTACGCTTCCGATATAACCATAAGCAAAGCCTTGGGCACTCACGCGGTCCTGCTCGTCCACGGTGGCAATCTCCGGGAGGTATGAATTATTAAAAAGTACGCCTCCAATATAGCCCATGGCCGCCAATGTGCTACACATGATCCCCCATTCCAATGTTTCCAATCGAAAGAAAAACAGTCCTATACAGGCAAAAGCGCCCATATACGTGAAGGCTTTCATAAAAGATTTTTTGTTTCCCCGATTATCCGCTATGCCCGAAAGTATCGGCAAAACCAGCGCCATGATCAAATAGGCAAAAGCCAAGGAATAATTGGCCAGCGCGGTGTTGATGAATTCCAACCCAAAAAAACGAACCCGATCGCCCATTTCAGATGTGGTGGTAATAGCGGTATAATAAGCAGGAAAAATAGTAGAAGTGATCACAAGATTATAGGCAGAGTTCGACCAGTCGAACATCGCCCAGGCTCTGATGGTTGGTTTATCATTTTTCATTGGAAATGACTCATTCGTTTTTTTGTTCGTTTTTCAACAATATTCATGAAGGATAATAAAAAAGGGAACCATGAAAGGATAATGATACGAAAAGGAGTGTTATTTCCAAAATTCTCCCAGTATGAATCGGATCAAAAGGTTTATTTCCCTTTTTGCACCGTTGCATGGTTTTTTCGGAGGAAAGTCAGCCCCTAACCTCTAATGCAAATGTAATATTTCTTTCTTTAAAACAACAATTGTCTAAAAGCATATCTTATACAACCTAAAAAGGCCGAAGAGTTTAAATTCTTCAGCCTTTTTATTAAGTTATGAACAGGTTAATAACCTGTATTTTGTTGTAGCGTAGCGTCACCTGCCACAATACTTAAATCTATTTGCGATTGAGGTATAGGGAAGTAGTTATATCTCGAACCAGCAGAAGCATTTCTTACGTCTGTCGTTATTGTACCTTCGTATTGATAAAAAGCATTCATAGTAGTCTGTAGAATGCCCCATCTCGACAAATCGAAGAAACGGTGCCCTTCCATCGCCAGTTCTAATTTACGTTCGAAATAAATAGCTTGAAGAGCGGTTTCTATAGAAGAAAAGAAACCAGCAGGATATTCCGATATTCTATAGTTTGCAGCTGGAACATCACTAAAGCCAGCCATAGGTGTACTTTCATTCGTGTATCTATATAACCATCCAGCTGGATCGGCAGCTCTTCTACGTACTCGATTTACATAAGCTTGCGCTTGAGTTAAAGAACCGGCTCGCGCCTCTGCTTCTGCGGCCATTAACAGAACATCTGCAAACCGAATTACCAGCACATTAATCGCTGTTCCAGGAGCCCATGAACTCTGGTCTGCATAAATATCCTGGGTAGCTTGCCAATATATATTCTTCTTATTAGAATAAGGTCCAGCACTTGGCTGTTCACGAATCCATCTCTGTCCCGGATGATGACCCCAATCGTGAAAAGGTATTCCTCTGCGTCCAACTGTCCAATCCAATCGCGGGTCGAGACTAGTTGGATCAGGAGTGAAGGCCGCAGAAGATGGTACGCCCATATCACTTCTAACAGGTGTGCTATTATAACCTGTTAAATATGGAAGGCCTGTTTGCGGATCAGTTCTATACGAGTTTACTAAATCCTGTGTTGGTTGATAAAAACCGCAACACCGAAAAGGACTTTCATAAGGAAAGTTCAATTTACCACCCGAATTTGCAAAAGTGATGGAATTTGTTCCGTCGTTCGCTACCATCTGAATGGCGAAAACCGATTCGGCATTATTTTTTGTAGCAGCGTCAAAATTGTTTTCAAATCGAACTAAATCATATTTGAGTCCATTACTAGTTACACCATTGTTGATTACATCAGTAAAGACCACTTGTGCCTCTGGATACTTTTCCTGGTATAATAGGGCTTTACCTAAATATGCCCCTGCCGCCCATTTGTTAACTTTACCAACTTCTGATTGTGTAGTAGGGAGGTTCTCATAGGCAAACCGAAAGTCGGCTTCTATATTTGGCCAAATATCCGCTGTATTCGGCTGGTAGATGTTGTCAGTATTTTCATCGACCCAAGGCACCATATTGTACATTTTCTTCAATTCAAAATAAAAATGTCCTCTTAAAAACCTGGCTTGCGCGGAGACTATCAACTTTTCTTCATCTGACATGTCTGAAACATCGTTTAATATCCGCAAAACATTATTCGATCGGCTGACTCCTTCAAATGTAGCTCTCCATTTACTATTAAAAAAACCGTTGCTAGCATCAAACGACAGTCTAGCAATCTCATTAATCGCCGGTTGATCTCCCCCATCGCTTCCTTTATGGGCATCGCCACCAGCAACGCTACCATAAATCCAATTGTCAGGGGCGGCCTCCCAAGGACCTCCACCACCGATGGCATCATCATCACGCATACCATGTAGTGCTGAATACGCGCCAATTAAAAGTGCATCAATGCCGGCTTTCGTTTTAAGTTGATCTTCGGATAATTCACTTAATGGCGGTTGCTCTAAAAATTCTTTACTGCATGAAAACATCAAATTACTGATAATCAATGCAATTATTATAAACTTATATTTTGATCTCATAACATTCTAATTTAAACTCCTTAAAATCCAACATTTAACCCAATTAAAAACTGCCGAGGCGTAATATATGTACCTTGGTCAATTCCAAAGGCGGTAGTACCACCCGAAATCTCTGGATCCGGACCTGTATAATTCGTGATAGTGAATAAATTAGCCGCCTGAATATAAACTCTTAGCCTTTCAATTTTGGCTTTGCTTAACCAAGCTTTAGGGAAAGTATAACCGATGGAAGCGTTCCTTAATCTCAGATATCCGCCTGATTCAACAAAATAGGAGTTTGGAACATTCTTCGTACTAAAATAACCATCAATTTCCTGTATGGGTGCTTTGGCGCTCATATTATCAGGTGTCCAAGAATTATATACAGCGGTATTACTATTAGCGCTACCATTAAATGAAGAAAAGAAATCAGTATACCAGCGAACGTTATTCCATATATCATTGCCTGCAACACCATATATAAATGCACTGAAATCCCAGTTCTTATACGTTAGTCCTAAATTTAATCCGTAATTGAATTTAGGATTTGGATTTCCTAGCACGGTTCTATCTTCTGCTGTAATCAAACCATCACCGTTTGTATCCGCATACCGAAAACGACCGACACCAGCTGCATTTTGATAAATGGTTTCATCATTGCCTGTTGCTTGACGGGCAGATGCGTTGGCGGCATCAATTTCAGCCTGCGAATTCCAAAAGCCGTCCACTTTGTAACCGAAAAAAGAGCCCATCGGATTGCCGACAGAGTTACGCACTACATAGTTACCGTTATATCGATACTGCGTTGAGGTAACATCAAAATAATTGGAGCCCTGTGAAACTTCTTGAATCTCATTTTTATACGTGGTTACAGTACCTGTTGCAGTCAATTTCAAATCACTCCCAAGATCAAAACGACCTGTTAAAGCAATATCAAAACCAGTATTTTTCATTTTTGCTACATTGATATACGGCTGAGTTGCCCTACCGGCTGTACCTGGCAACTCAGGATTGAACAGCAGATCGTCAATTGTCTTGCTATAATAATCAGCACTGATTTCTAACTTTCCAAACAATGTCGCGTCAAAACCTACATTCGTATTGATATTCTTTTCCCACTTTGCATCAGGATTCCCAATCCGGAAAGGTTGTAGTCCTAAAACAGTGCTATTTCCGGAACCCGTTATATCATAATAGGAACCCCTTCTTAACCCTGTGAACGTATTATATGAGTTTCTTGAATTTACATTTAACTGATTTCCCATGATTCCATATCCCCCTCTTATTTTCAAATCTGTTAACCATTCTCCTCTATTTGCCATAAAACCTTCTTCTGTCACACGCCATCCAGCACTAAAAGCAGGGAACCAGCCCGATTGATTGTTCAGGAATTTGGAAGAAGCATCCCTTCTAATCGTTACACCTAAAAGATATTTCTGCTTAAAATTGTAGTCTGCCCTTCCTATATATGATGATAATGTAGAAGCATCTCTTACCGTTCTTGCTGTCTGGTTTCCGAATCCTGTTCCTAAATCAACAAAATCTGGGTCGAAGGAGAAGTAACCTTGAGTTGTCCCTTCCATGAAACGATATTTTTCTTGAAAAGACTCTGTTCCCAATACTACCATCAAATCATGTACATCATTAAAATTCTGTCGATAGGTTATCGTATTAGTCCAGGTCCAGTTCCAAGAATTGATGGCATTTTCAGTATAGGTGTTAGTTGTATTGTTTTCGATATTTTCATATTCTGGGTATGCGAAACGATGCGAAAACCCCGAATTAATCTCGCCTCCAAAACTCGATCGCAAAATAAAATGCTCCAATAAATCAGCTTCAACATACATATTTCCTATTAGTCGACCACTTTGGCTTCTATTATTGCGAATACGATCTTGAATGGCCACTGGGTTTCTCGCATTCCCCAATCCTCCTCCAGACGATCCTGCAAAGTTTCCCATAATGTCATATACGGGAATAATAGGAGCTTGCCTAAAACTCATGCCTATTGCATTTCCTTCATCCAGTTCACCGATACCGTCGTTGGCTAGGCCTCCATCCAATGTTCTTTCGCTACTTTGCGGAGATCTCCTAATAGAGTATGCGATATTTTCACCAATTCGTACATGTTTCCCTAGGTTGTAACTGCTATTCGCCCTAAGCGTGTATCGCTTTAAATAAGTATTCATCAAGACTCCCTCCTGATTGAAATAGTTAAAAGAGAATAAATAGGAACCTTTTTCACTTCCATTACTAACAGCCAAATTATGACTTGTTATGGGTGCGTTATCAAAAATCTCATCTGCCCAGTCTGTGCCTTCTTTGTTAGCTCTGTTTATTCGGTAAAATCCTTCCAAACTGCCGTCGAAATAATTTGGGTTGACATTGTATAAATCAGGATTAACACGAGGATCTCCTTCCATAGCTCCTTGCGGTATAGTGTAATCAGGTAATACAGGTTCCGCTCCCGTTCCGTATAAATCATTTGTTGACCCTGGAGTTACTCCACTATTCCGTTGCGCCGTCCATTGCAATCGAGCATTGTCTATGGGAGAAGCGATATCCCAAACATTCCCGCTCAATGGTCTTTGGCTGCCATAAAACATATCGTAATTAATTTTAACATTCCCATCCCTGCCCCCTTTTTTTGTCGTAATAATGATTACACCATTGGCCGCACGCGAACCATAAATAGAAGCCGATCCTGCATCCTTCAACACTTGCATTTGTTCAATATCATTGGGATTTAAATCGGATATATTTTGGATGGGAACACCATCCACTACATAGAGTGGAGAGTTATTTCCAAATGTGTTTAACCCCCGTATACGAACTTGCGGCTCCCTTCCAGGCTGACCGGAACCTATTACCGTTACACCCGATGCCTGCCCTTGTAACTGGTTACTTACCTGCCCTGTAGGTTGTTTATTCATATCCGAAACATTCACCACCGCTACCGCTCCAGTTAAATCCCTTTTACGCTGTGATGCATATCCGGTTACAACAACTTCATCCAAATCGCTTGTAGAGGCTTGGAGACTGATGTTATAAACTTGTTGACTTCCTGAAATCCTGATCTCTTGACTTGCATAACCGATATAGGATATCACTAGAATATCGTTTGTTTTCGCTGTTAATATAAACTGTCCAGCATCGTTCGTCAAAATACCATTATTAGTACCTTTAACAAGCACGCTAACACCTGGTAAAGGTGTGCCTTCTGAGGCATCTTTAATTGTTCCTGAAATTTTTACTTCTTGCCTATTTTTAACCAAAAGAATTTTTTCCCCCTCAGCTTTATAACCAATATCCATTGGTTCCAATACATCTTTTAGGATCTTGGCAAGATTATCAGTTCCTGCATGTATTTCCACTTTCCGATCTGCTCTGATAACAGAAGGACTATAAACAAATTGTACATTAGACTGCTCTTCTAGGTTTTCCAGGAAGGCTTTCAGCGTTGTTACACTCTTCGTTATAATAACGTTTTTTTTCAATGCCCCCTGCGCTTCTGCTGTATGCGCATAGGTGGTCAGCGTACCTATGGAAATCAGTAGGGCATGAATAAAGGATATTCTCATCGCTGTTTTTGTTATAGCAATAATTCGTTCTTTTTTCATAAATTAGAGAAATTTTGGTTTGTGAGGGGCCTGCGCATTAGCAGGCCCGTAATCATGATTTAATCTCCGACCGGCAATACCCCCATATTGTCGGTCTTTCGTTTTGTGGTGATTGGTTATGTTGTATTCATAAGCATGTTTGGTTTGGTTTTATTTATTGGATAATTATTGATTTGCCCTCAATATAATAATTGGTTTCGGTTACATTACAGATGATACTGAGTTGATTAAACAGCTCCATATCACTTAAATCACCTGTAAAAGTGACTTTTTTTGCGTTAGGTTTTACTTTTATATCTATACCATAAACGTCACTTAGTTTTTTTGTTAAATCCAAAAGGTTAATTTCCCTGAACACCACTTCATTTAATAAGGTTCGTTTCGTTTCAATCGGAACGGGATCTTCTGCTAAGGTTTCATGGAGTGTATTATCTTCTTCATTCAGGATAACCCGTTGATTGAGACCAAGATTTACTGCCGAGGGTTTTTCGATAATCCGCTCGACAATGCTGCTCCTTTTGTCTGAACGGGTAACTTCTACTTTTCCTGAATAAACAATCACTTCATTATTTCCTGTTCCGCCCTCTTTAATCATAAAGCAGGTGCCTAATACTTTTGTAACCATCCCCTCATGAAATACTCTAAATGGATGATTGGGGTCGGCACTGACATTAAAAAGAGCATTCCCGCTTAATACAATATCTCTTTGAGCGAACGTTGTTGCGTACTTTATGCGCGCGCCTTTAAAGAGTTTTACGCGAGATGAATCCGGCAAAACAACTTCTAGAGGTTCATCATGGATGTTGCTGAAAATAGAAACAGCATCTACTTTTTTCGCTATAAATTCTGGATCTATTGGATAAAGCGCCAAACGCTGATTCACCCATGCTGTACCAACGATAAGCAACACAATAGCTGCCGCGGCAATTGTATACCATAGGCGATTTAATCCCTTCTTTTTAAAATGGTCTTTTTTTTTGCCCTCATTGTGGAGTGTCTTTGCATTTATTTTATCCCATAAACGGATTTCCAACTCATCAAATTCTACTTCTCCTAAATCTAAATGCTCATCGTTGTCAAGCAAATCATACCAACGCTGTACGGTTTCCTGTTCTTCTTTTGTACAAGTTCCCTTTAAATAGCGTTCCAATAAATTGTGAAATGCCTTGCGACTCATAAAATATAGGTAATTAGTTTTATACACAAGTTCCCTTACGAACCCGTTCATTATTATAGTAAACCAAGTGATGGTAATCCCTAAATTTTATTTTTTATTTTTATTAAATGGTTAGAAGCGGCGTTGTTTCGTAGATCGGCAGCGCATAACATTCAGTCAGTCCGTGGAATCGTAGGCAGAGCGCCCGGATGTACAAGAACTAATGACTAAGTGCTAAAAACTAACCGCTGATAAAATAAGTATCGTCACAATGATATAGTCTTTGAGAGCGATACGCATGGCTTTGAGTGACTGGGTAATATGATACTCAACAGCCTTTTCCGAAATTTTTAGTTTTTGTGCTATTTCCTTTACAGAATTATATTCCATTCTACTCAACACAAAAACTTCACGGGTTTTACGTGGAAGTAGATTAATGCCTTTTTCAATGGAAACAGATAGTTCTCGCACGGCTAATTGCTCCTCCAAATTATTAGATCCAATTTCACCATTCACCTTTTTGTTATCTACATACCGATCAAAATGCAAAAGATTCTTTAAATGATTGATAAAGCTGAATCGAACGGCTGAAATCAAATAAGCAGATAAATTGGAAATTTCGACTACATGACGTCTTTCCCACAATGAAACAAATATGTTCTGCGTCAATTCTTCTGCTAATTCTCTACTACCCGATTTACTGAATAATTTCAAGTAACATTTTTTCCAATGCCTTTTATATAGCTCCTGAAACGCTCTATGGTTATTATTCCGTAACTCTGATAGTAATTCAGTATCTGTAGAGTAACAATATTCCATAATGTTTATAATAGTGGTTAATACAAATATATAAACAACAATTAATTAAGCAAATTAGTTAAGCAAATTGTGCCTTTTTACGTTTTAAACCGTGATTTATTGTAACAAAAATGTTGACTAAATATAATATTTCCCGTTGTTGAGCTTTAATTTCCCACTGTCGACCAACCTTCTAATAACTGCAATCCGCTCATTTTCGTTACCTAGCTGCAGTTTTTCTACTAAATCATCTAAAGGAAGGGGATCTTGAACAAGTAAGTCGGCAATTTCCAACTGTATTTTTTCTTCCATTTCCCGTTGATTTAATTTTCTGTTTTTCCGCAAACAGTAATCGCATACACCGCACTGCTCTATTTGCTCGTTAAAATAGGCCAACAACTTCTGCAAACGACAGCCATCTGAAGTTAAATAATGCAAAACGGCGTCCAGCTGACCGGCACCGATCTGCTTACGTTCGTCTATATGTTTTTTATCAATATTAAGATGCTGCGAGTCACTTCTAGGCTGTAAAAACTGTAGTTGTGGTTTATCCGTTTGTGGCAAATAACTGATAATTTCGTATTGCTGTAGTTGATGTAAATACTTTATGGTATCGTGAAATGACAGGTCGGCCTTCCTTGCCAGATCCGTTTCTCTGAATGGCACAAAATAATCGAATGTACCGCCATATGCCCGGAGAATTGTTTTGATAAATCCGTCCAAATTCGCATGTGCTACTTGAAAGCTGTATAAATCCTGGGAAGAAACTTCAAACCGCAACCGTGATGGTATATATACATTCTCAGTAACAGAAAGCCATTCATCACGCTCCAAAAATTTTAAGGCACTAATGGTTTTCAGTGGCTCTAATTGGTAACGTGTGCAAAAATCGCCCAAATCAAAATCAAAGTTAAGATACTGGCCGGCGCCATAGGCCAATTGAAAATAGTTACCCAAGTGATAATAAATCTGAATGATTTCTTTCACCGTTGGAAAGCTCCATTCAAAGTTTCTTCTCAACCGTATTTTATCTTCTTCATTAAAAAGCAGTACGGCATAAGCCTTCTGTTCATCCCTTCCCGCTCTTCCCGCCTCTTGATAATATGCCTCTAGGGTATCCGGGAGATCCATATGCACCACAAAGCGGACATCCGGTTTATCAATTCCCATTCCAAATGCGTTAGTGGCCACCATCACCTGCGTTTGATTCTTTTTCCAAGCGTCCTGTTTTTTTGATCGTTCCGGAGTGGATAATCCGGCGTGATAAAAATCAGCTTTTATACCTTCCAACAACAGGAACCGTGCAATCTCCTGTGTTTCTCTCCTATTACGCACATACACAATTCCACTGCCCCCCGTATTTCTGATAATATTCAATAAACGCCTTGTTTTATGTGATTCTTCAATAACCATATAGGCCAGATTGGGTCTGGCAAAGCTCTTGACAAAAACCGCATCACCCGCGTTATCTTGTCGGAATTGCAATTTTTGCTGGATATCAACGATTACTTTAGATGTCGCTGTAGCAGTTAATGCCAAAAAGGGCACCTTTGGATGTAATTCGCGTAAGTCGGCCAAGCGCAGGTAAGACGGTCTAAAATCGTATCCCCATTGCGATATGCAATGGGCTTCATCAATGGCAAAAAGATTCACATTCATGTAGCGGATACGCTCTTTCACCAAATCATTCATGAGCCGCTCCGGTGAAAGATATAAAAACTTAATCTTCCCGTATATACAGTTATCAAGCGCAATATCAATTTCTCTTTTTGTCATTCCTGCAAAAATGGCTACGGCTTGGATATTCCGAGTTTTCAGGTTTTCCACCTGATCTTTCATTAACGCAATCAACGGTGTTACGACAATACAAATCCCCTCCTGTGCCATAGCAGGAACTTGAAAACAGAGCGATTTTCCCCCTCCAGTAGGCATCAACGCGAGGGTATCATGACCAGCTAAGACATGATTAATAATGTCTTCCTGTAGCGGCCTAAAGTGTGGGTAACGCCAATAATGTTCAAGTATCTCGTGTATAGACATGCTATCGCTGCTTTTTAGCATCCCAAACATAAGCAAAATTATCTTTTAGGCAGTACACCTGTATCCCCAGTCTGCTTGCTTCATCACTGAATCTTTTGATCGTCTGTTTTGTATTTGATGCATCTATAATCAATAAGGTGTTTCGTTTGAAGTACATATTTAGCGTAGACAAAGTAATTTGCGGATTGTTTCGAAGTAACACCCAATCGGAAGTGGCGGATGGAAAGATTATTTCTCTGTTCCCATCGATAATGAACAATTGTTTGCCCATAAACTGCAATACGTTACCTTCTATCTGCATATGTCCATATTTCAACCGGGCGGGTTCTGGTATAAAAGACAAGTGTCCGATATCCGAGAGGGCTTCTATTGCAGGCATAACTGAATATTGCAAGGTAAGATCATCCATCGAAACCGCATCCGCGTAAACAATAGGTTTATTACCATCCAACATAGCAATTGCTAACTGACGATGCACATTAAATATCAAAAACTGTTGAGATGCATGGCGATACCATAGGTGCGTGTTCAACATGATTCCCAGGCCTAGCAGGCCTCCCAACATGCCATAAAAAAGTTTTTTATGGCGATATTTAAAAGTAAATATGATCCATAACAACAATAAATAGAGGAACGTATATTCATAATTGTTTAGCCAAACACCTTTTATTGTAGAAAGTGGCCAAGCTTCTATGGACAGTAAACCCTGATTAACAATCGTGATAAATTGCTCTAAATAGGATGCAGCACGAAGAGTGAGCGCATTGACAGGTAAAGCGAGTAGAAAGAAGCCGGCATAAATCATGATGCTGGCAGGCAGGCTAATGAAAAGATTGGCTGGTAAAAAATATACCGGAAATAGATGGAAATAATATAATACCAGCGGAGATGTGGCCAATTGCGCTCCACAGGATAAAGCGGCATAATGTAGTCCATTCTTCAAAAATTTATTGGATATATCCAAAAATTGCATCAGCATAGGTGTTAACCACACAATGCCGATTACCGCCAAGTAAGAAAGCTGAAAACCCACATCGGTTAAGTATTTTGGGTTGTACAACAGCAAAAAAAAAGCCGATGCGGCGATATTATTCGCCGTATTACGCTCTTTCTGAAGCGTGTTTCCAATGATAAAAAAGCTGATCATACATGCCGCACGCAGCACCGAAGCAGAGAACCCGGTCAGCAGCGCGTAACCCCAAATAAAAAGTATAAAAATGATTAATCGTATCGTGACAAGTATGCGGCTTTTTCCCATCCATCTTAAGCTAAACGAGAGAAAAGCGAACACAATGGCAACATGCATACCTGATACAGCCAATACATGAATGGTTCCGGTAGAAGAAAATGCTTTCACAAGTTCTTTATCCAAAGTGGCGCGATACCCCAACACCAAGGTAGACATCATGGATAAAGCCTCTTCATTCCTAAAATATAAACTAAATTTGTGTACCATGCTTCTACGCAGAGATAAGACATCACGAATGAGTTTTTTGCCTTTTATATTTCCCGTTTTTACCAAATCGCCCGCAGAAAGGTAAGAGCGGTGCCACACATTATTGTTAATCATATAATGCGCATAATCGAATTCGTGAGGGTTGTAGGGCGGATCAATACGTGTATATTTATTGCTTAACAACAGCTCATCTCCATAACCCCAAGAATTGTCCGATGGCAGCGTCCGGATTGTAAGCAATAGCTTGCCATCGGCATTTTTATATTCTCCTGTTTTTTCCTTTGTATTAGTTACCGTAAACTCGGCCGTAAGAGAGAAGTCTTTTACTCTCGGCTCACTGGAAATATAGCCAAGCAGGTAAGCAGCTTCTTGATGACTAAAATGCTTTTTATTAATGAGAGGATTCGTTCTCCATACTAGCAACCACCCTAAGCATAGCAGAGCCATCAGAAAAGAAATTCCGGTTATCCCGAAGAGACGTGCGTTCTTATATTTCACTCTTGCCATCGTGAAAGCAACAAAAAGGAGTATGAAAGCGGCCAACAGAAAACAAATAAATCGATATAGATAGAGCGAAACCGGTGTTAGCATCGCCACCATAATACCCATCATCAACGCAAATAAAAAGCTTACATAAGGGGCGCGTGCACGGTAAATAGCTATTGTGTTCATAAAACGGTTAAAACTGTAAGCGCATCTGCAACTTGATCTCTGATTTATGTTTGCCTTCAATAGTGTCAAGTCCTGATCCTAAACCGTCAAGTGATGGATAGTACGAGCAGGCATATCTGCACCATAGGTCCAGCCCTCGACTAACCTTGTATCTTACATTGGTATAGTAACGAAATCCCTTATCACTGTAGAAAGGAAAAGAGGAGGCATATAGTACATCATTTTCAAACGCATAAATACGGGCATTGTAACTGTCTGTATGAAAAAAGGCCAGACGTATATTTCCAGAAAATGCGCCCTTCATGGGTTTGTAAATAACATCTTGATAAAAAAGGTATCCTTTTTCTTTAACACTGGCTTTTCGATACTGGACAAATTCAGCGCGGTTACGCCATCCCATTGACTTGTTTAATTTGAATTGAAATTCCAATCTGATTTGCTGTCTTTTCACTTCCTCTACAGTGGCTATATGGCTCGTTAAATCTCCATTTTCGGCTTTATTTCGAAAGCGGTAACGCATCAATAATTTGCTTTCCTTATTGGGTGTAAAAGTTAACTGTGAGAATAAATCCTGTCCATCAGAGGGCGCATCTACCCGGTATTTAAACCAAGGAAAATTAAAATAATCAGCATAAACCACCCACAGCAATTGTTTACTTGGTTGAAAAATCAATCCCGTGTAAAAGCCTTTTTCATTGAACGCGTTACTTCCTTCGGAAATAGCTTGATTATAGAAAGCGTGATAATTCTTCTGATAATTGCGGTATTGTAACACGATAGACAAATCATGAGAAAGGCTGGTAATAAGTCCGCTATTATAGGCTATACCGCTACCTAAACTATGAGCAAGCTCTCCGTAGAAATATACGTTATGAAGTGTATAGTTATAATATACACTGCTATTCGTCAGTTTTCGTCCTGCAAAGGTATGTTGGTTATAAAGCAAAGGCCTGGGAATAATCATTCCTCCCAATGTGGTATGGTATATATTGGCACCCCATGTTAAACTTTTAGTTTGATACTGCATGTTGGTGCCTAAAATGAGCTGCCCTAAATTATGTCTGTTATTCAGCTCGTTGGGTGTGCGGTGTAAGCCGCTTTCTATAATCGAACTGAAGGTGCCTCGTCCGTTTACACTATCCTGAAAAGTAGCACTTAATTTCTTATAAGATATAAAGGGTGTAATGGCCATTTTTCTGAACAAATAGGTGGCTGCCACACCTCTGAAAAAAGAAAATTCATTGCTAGAAGTGTAAGGCCTTAACCCTATCCCTTGCCGTGCTACATGCTGTACCAACGCACCTTTCCCAAACCGCATCCCTGTCCATATGGCAAGCCCTTGCCCAAATTGCAAATTATAATCTCCCAATACGATGTGCTCCCAGTTTTTCTGTTTTTGCAGATAAATACTTCCTGAATAAAAATCAAATCCATAACGCTGTGCGCCCCTAAAAAACTGTTCTCCGGCATCTTTCTTCATATTAATGGACAGTTGAAGATTTTGTGGAATGACATAACGGTAGCGTATAAACAAACGATCGGCAGAACCAAGATAACGTGATCGGGTGGGGTCAGTGATCGTATACCCTCTTTGTTTTTCCAATATACGTCCATAACGTATCATCAGATCATGTTTACCCTCCGTTAGATAGTCGCTTATCTCCATCCCTTTCAAATCAGATGTTTCCGTCACCTTAACAAATGGCAGGAGCAAACGAACCAGTTCCAGGTGTAAACCGTTTACCGCCTGTAGTTCGTAAACCATTTGGTAATTACCGGCAACCTTACGATGATCGATAATAGCAGCAATCTGTAGCGGTGATAACAACTGCAATTCACCCAATTCTTTCCCTTCAGTCTTATTTAAATCAATCGGGTGCCTTAAATAATAATTCCACTTTTCAACAAGTTCTGTATAATCGAAATCTTCAGGCAGTTCATCGGCCATAGACTCCACTAGCTGCTCAATAAGCATATCATTGGTTTGTGCCCGTACCGAACTCCCTATCGATAAGAACACTATCAACAAACTCGTCAATCTAAAAAGCATAAGTAAGTAATAATTGGGGAGATACACCTAAACGTGGATGAATAACGGCAGCTATATCAAGTAGCATTTTTTTATATAGCAATCCAAAACCACAAAATTGAGTAAACTCATTGAAACCAATTCCACCTCGAAAGCTCACGAAAGCACTTGGTTTATATTCCAACCCGGTACGTACATCCGTTTTTTGGCGATACAATATTCGTTCTACATCTGCTGTTAAAGTCAGACCATCATGTAATTGATAACTGGTACCCAGCCGCAGTTGTACGGGAATAACGGCGTAGACACTATAATCATAAGCAGCATAGCCCGGGTTTGCCAAAAGCACCCCTATCAACCAATTGGGATCAATACGATATTGCAATCCGACATCAAGCGAATAAGCCTTGCTGTCTCCATAATTGGTAACACTGATCTGATGATAATTAACGGTTAGCGCCGTGTACAAGTGATGACCAAAAGCTTTGGCATAACTTACTCCCGCTTTTAGTTCACTATAGGTGCCACCTATGCCATAATTAGAAGCATGGAGACCAAAAACACCTAATTTGCTGGGGACAGCCACTAAAAAACCTTTTGTGCCGATATCAGTGTTTAAGAAGTGTTCCTGATAATACACTCCCGCTGCGGGAGTTGTTATATTTACTATACCAGCGGCATTAGAAGTGAGACTTTCCAACCCTTGTAAAGCTGTTCCCGTATTCCCCATTGCACAGTACCTAGCACTAGAATATACCTGAGCAGAAACATGGAGGGAGAATACTATTAATGATAATAGGTTTATGATGCGTATATTCATATCACCATAAAGATACTTATATCAAAACAACTTAAGTAACCAAATGGTGGAATGAACAAAATGAACAGAAAATAAACTATATTTTCTAGGAAGCAAACTGTTCTAAAAATGCGCTAAGTGCTATGCGATCCGTTTTAAAAGTTAAATCTGCTAGTTGCAGATCGCTTAGCTTCACCCATCTGAAAGATTGGAATACGTCTCCTTCACTGGCATCAAAATCAAATGCTTCCTGTTTAAAGTTCAAGCGGAAAGGTGTTGTATTGATTACCCGGTAATAGATAGAAATAATCTGGCTATCGTTGAAGTAAGAATGCTCATAAAAATCTGTTGTGTAAATATGCTCTAACACATCTACCTTCACCAAACATTCTTCCATGTATTCTCTTGCCAATGCATCCCGCAGGCCTTCTCCGTATTCTAAGCCACCTCCCGGAAATTTACTAAAACGTTTTCCATATTCCTGCTCGTCACTGATTAATATTTCATGCTGCTCATTAATGAGTATACCGTATACACGAACGTTAAAAGGGTAAGATGCCTGCATATTATGCTACTTATTTTCTGTGGATGATGGAAGGTATACTGATGAAAGATCTTTAATTTTTATGTTACGAAAATCGACGGGCTGCCCCTCACTTTGCAAAGCAATATAACCACTGCTCAATAATTTACCATCTATTTTAATTTTCGGATCGTAACCATTCGCTACTTCTCCCCCAATCTGAGGTTTTGAATACTGCAATACGGTATCTCCTTCAATAATATGCGTGACCAATGAATCGCCCAAAACAATTAGCTCCGCACTTACCCACTGATCACCATCATATGTTTTAGAGCTCGAATTCAGGCAATGAGCATCGGCTATTTTCCCTTGGTATACCACGTGTGTCCCCGGTGAACACATATTACCTGTAGGTCTGGATTTTCCGTCTCCTAAACCTCCCAGAAATTGCATTTCAACTGAAATGGGCCAATCTTGTTCTTTGGGCATCGTTCTAGGATCCTGCGCATGGAACATGACGCCACTGTTCCGCAAGGTGTAAGAGGGAGCACCCTTTTGTAATGTGCCAATGAAGCGGTATTCCAGCTTAAGGTGATAGTAAGCATATGGAGTTTTATAATACAGATGTCCAAATTGATCATCAAAATCGTCGTATGCGTTATATCTTACCTGTATCGTACTGTCCTCTACCCGGAACGTGTTTCCGTAATTAACTCCAAAGTCATGATGGTGGATTTTCACCATCCAATCATCTATGTCTTTTCCATTGAAAAGAGATTTCCAATCTGTTTCCGTTTTATGTGGGTTTTCGGAACGTTGTGCTTCTGTACACCCAGCCACAAAAAAGCCAATTATCATGATAGCAAGGAATAGCAAGTTTCTCATAAAATGGAAGTAATGAATGGTTGAAAATACAAAAATTAACTATACTTGCAAGCATGGTTATGCTTATCTATGGCCTTATATCAAAACTGCTTAACAATTCGGATTATTTTCCACAAAAAGGTGCACCGCTGCATTCACCTCTCGCATCTATTTTGTATCTTTACCAACTTGAATCTTTCATGGCTTAGAGTAAAGCTGACCAATGCCACCAGCAGGCAGGACAACTCTTAGATAAGGATGTTTTTGATAACATACATTAGGAAGACATCCATTTTAAGCAAACACAATTAAATAATACATTATCCAATAAAAATAACGAGGAGATTTTGGATTACTTACAAGGACTAAACCCTTCCCAGCGGGCAGCAGTAGAACAAACAGATGGCCCTGTAATGATTGTAGCAGGTGCTGGATCAGGAAAAACAAGAGTCATTACTTATCGGGTGGCGCACTTGATACGAAAGGGCGTTGATCCCTTCAATGTTTTAGTTTTAACCTTTACCAACAAAGCGGCCAAGGAAATGCGCATGCGCATCATGAGCGTCGTAGGTAATGAAGCGAAAAACATTTGGATGGGAACTTTTCACTCAGTATTTGCCAAAATATTACGTTCAGAAGCACATCATATAGGATATCCAGCAAACTTCACGATATACGATACGGATGATAGTAAGAGTCTTATTCGTTCTATTTTGAAGGAGATGCAGCTGGACGATAAATTGTATAATGCTAATTTTGTCTACAACCGTATTTCGGCGGCCAAAAACAACCTGATTTCGGCGGCCGAATACCAAAAGAATGCACAGATCCAGGCAGAAGACCAGTCGGGAGGACGCGGAAATCTGGGGCAAATTTATTTAACCTATGCTCAACGCTGTTACAAAGCTGGTGCGATGGACTTTGATGATCTATTGTTCAAAACCAATGTACTGTTAAAAGAACATCCGGAAGTGCTTTATAAGTATCAAACCAAGTTTAAATACTTGATGGTTGATGAGTATCAGGATACCAACTTTTCGCAGTACCTCATTGTAAAGAGATTGGCTGCCATTAACGAAAACATATGCGTGGTGGGCGATGATGCGCAAAGTATCTATGCTTTCAGGGGCGCTAACATCCAGAACATACTCAACTTCGAAAAAGATTATCCGGATTTGCAAGTATTCAAACTAGAGCAAAATTACCGCTCTACACAAAATATTGTGAACGCTGCCAACAGCATCATCTCTAACAATAAAAACCAGCTGAAGAAACACGTTTTCTCTGAAAATGAAATCGGCGAAAAAATAAAAGTGGTACGGGCCTTCAGTGATAATGAAGAGGGAAAAATCGTGGCGGAAAACATTCTGCAAGATCGCTCTCTGCAGTCATTGAATTTTAAAGATTTTGCTATCCTCTACCGAACCAATGCGCAATCACGTGCGATGGAAGAGGCCTTGCGAAAGCTCAATATTCCTTACAAAATTTATGGAGGAACCTCTTTCTATCAACGTAAGGAAATTAAAGACCTCATCGCTTACTTCAGGCTCACTTTTAATCCCAATGACGAGGAAGCATTAAAACGGGTAATTAACTACCCAAGAAGGGGTATTGGAGACACCTCCGTGGAACGCATTTTTATCGCAGCCGATCAGCATCAGAAATCAATATGGGAAGTGGTTACCAATCCACAAAACTTCTTAGATGGCCGTACCGCAGGAGCTGTGTATCCTTTTGGATCGCTCATCCAAAGTTTTCAGGTAACTGCCAAAAAATATAGTGCATACGATACCGCTTTACATATTGCGCAACATTCGGGTATTTTAAAAGATTTATATGAAGACAAATCTGTTGAAGGGTTAAACCGATACGAAAACATCCAGGAACTATTGAATGGTATCAAGGAGTTCAGTGAACGGGAAGATTTGGAAGAAAAGGGATTGGATGTGTTTATGCAGGACATTGCTTTGCTCACCAACGATGATAACGATAAAAATCCAAATGCAGACACCGTTTCTCTGATGACTATTCATTCGTCAAAGGGACTAGAATTTCCACAGGTATTTATTGTCGGACTCGAGGAAAATCTTTTCCCTTCGCAGCTTTCACTAAACTCGCGGACCGAACTGGAGGAAGAAAGGCGCTTATTCTATGTTGCCATCACCCGGGCAGAGAAAAAACTTACCTTATCATACGCCACTTCGCGTTACCGTTGGGGAACGCTCAATAACTGTGAACCCAGTAGGTTTATTGACGAGCTGGACCCTAGATACCTGGCCCTTGACTTTAACACGCCTACTTTAAAAACCAACTCAGGCGATCCTTTTGGTAAAGAACGTAGTAGCTGGTCATCACCAATAGAAGACGTTTTCACAAAACCCAAACCCAAAACGATACCAAAAACAACCTCCATACTGCCTAAGGCGCACCAACCTACCCCTGGATTTGCACCATCCGATACTAGCGGATTACAAGTAGGCATGGAAGTGGAGCACGAAAGGTTTGGTTTTGGCAAAGTGATTAACCTAGAGGGAAATAAACCCGATATAAAAGCAACTATTTTCTTTAAAGAATTAGGACAAAAGCAATTGTTGCTTAAATTTGCAAAACTTAGAATCGTCAACAATTAAGTTGCGAGTTATGCGTTGTGAGTTGTCAGTGATATCTGATTTGATATTTTTACCTCTCGCAACTAACAACCGGCAACTAACAACTAAAGAGAAATATGGAATTTGACTATAATAGCACCCGAAAAAAACTAATATTAGCAGAATACGGCCGCAATGTGCAAAACATGGTGGCGTATATATGCACACTTCCTACCAAGGAAGAACGTAACCGCCACGCGCAGGTAGTAATCGATTTAATGGGTTTTTTGAATCCGCACTTAAGAGATGTAACAGATTTCAAACACAAATTATGGGACCACTTACATATCATTTCTGATTTCCAGATCGATGTAGATTCACCTTACCCAAAACCAACTCCAGGAGCAATACATGCAAAACCGGAAACCTTAAACTACCCTCAACATCGTATAAGGTATAAACATTATGGTTTTATCATCGAATTGATGATCGAAAAAGCAAAGAAAATTGAAGATTCGGATCGGAAAAAAACCATGGTTCAATCGATGGCCAATTTCATGAAAATGGCTTATGTAACGTGGAATAAGGATTCTGTAAGTGACGAACATATCCTAGATGATTTAAAAGAATTATCAAAAGGCGAACTCGCGTGGACCGAGGATATGAATCTTACAAAGCTTGATTTTAAAACTCCTCCTCCCGGTAACCGCACAAAAAGCAGCAGCAACACGCAGCAGAACAATGGCGGCGGTCAGCAGCGAGGCCGTCAGCAACATAAGAGCCAAAACAACAATAATAACAACGGAGGTAAGAAACAACAGCGTAAACGCTACTAATATCCCCCTCATCCATTTAGCAACCGGCCTATTATCTATTGTGTCTTTCGTTTTAGCAGACACAAAAAGATGGAGGCCGGTTTAATTTTTAACATGACAGTATAGTTACATGAACGCATTTGAAATTCACGGCGGTAAATCGCTTAAAGGAGAGATCACCCCACAAGGTGCGAAAAATGAAGCATTACAGATCTTATCTGCAGTTTTGCTCACTTCAGAAAAAATGACAATCAGTAATGTTCCCGACATCAAAGATGTAAATAAACTAATCGAATTACTTGCGGATCTGGGTGTAACTGTAACGCGTATCCAGGAAGACACCTACACGTTTGAGGCCAAACACATCAATATTGATTATTTTCAATCCGAAGAATTTAAAACAAAAGGCGGCAGCCTACGTGGTTCGATCATGATTGTCGGCCCCCTATTAGCACGCTTCGGTAAGGCTGCTATCCCAAAACCCGGAGGAGATAAAATCGGTAGAAGAAGGCTAGACACGCACTTTTTAGGTTTCGAAAAATTGGGCGCGCGTTTTCATTATGATGCGGACAACCATTTCTTCAACATCGATGCTACAAATCTACAAGGAACCTATATATTATTGGATGAAGCCTCTGTAACGGGAACGGCCAATATCGTGATGGCAGCTGTACTCGCAAAGGGAGTAACAACCATTTACAATGCAGCCTGTGAGCCTTATCTACAGCAACTTTGTAAGATGCTGAATAGAATGGGGGCCAAAATCAGCGGTATTGGGTCTAATTTATTAACCATAGAAGGTGTGGAATCGCTCGGCGGTACCGAACACCGCATGTTACCGGATATGATTGAAATAGGATCCTTTATTGGGCTGGCTGCCATGACAGGATCAGAAATAACCATAAAAGATGTACATTTTGACGAACTCGGCATCATTCCAACCGTATTTAAAAGACTAGGCATACAGCTGGAGCGAAGAGGAGACGACATTTATATTCCTGCACAAGAATCTTATGAAATAGAAACCTTTATTGACGGATCTATCTTAACGATTTCCGATGCTCCCTGGCCGGGATTTACACCTGATCTGTTAAGTATTATCCTTGTGATAGCTACCCAGGCAAAGGGAAATGTACTCATTCATCAAAAAATGTTCGAAAGTCGTCTATTTTTTGTAGATAAGCTGATAGATATGGGTGCGCAGATTATATTATGTGATCCGCATAGAGCCACCGTTATCGGTCTTAATAAAGCCTTTAAGCTTAGAGGTATAGAAATGACTTCACCCGATATACGTGCAGGTGTTTCTCTATTAATTGCGGCACTTTCAGCGCAGGGAAAATCAGTTATTTACAATATCGAACAAATTGAACGGGGGTACCAGCATATCGACAAAAGACTATTGGCCTTGGGCGCACAAATCAAGCGGATAGAGGGAAAACCGCTGCATTAACAAAAAAATTCCATCATATTTCTGTCAATAATAATCTACCAATTGCGTAGGTTATTATTTCTTGCTTTATTTGCAGAATAAATGTTTAACCATTTATTTTAAATGAAAACATTTTTAAATCAACAAAAAACAGTATAATAGTGTATTGTTTAACCCTTAAAGAAAAAAAATGAAAAAAAGATTTATGCTATTTGGTGCTACTGCACTTTTTTTAGCCTCTTGCGCAGGTAATCCAGAAGGAAAACGAGCAGAAACTACAGACGCAGCTGAAGTTGCTGAGACAGCTGGTGCTGAATTGGCTATTGACACTACCCAATCAGAAGTAAGATGGGAAGGTACAAAAGTAACAGGAAGCCATTACGGTGTTGTTAAAATTACTGATGGCAAATTATTCATCCAAAATGACGGTTTAACCGGCGGTGAATTTACCATTGATTTAAACACCATTGAAGATCAAGATCTTGAAGGCGAGTATAAAGGAAAATTAGAAGGACACTTAAAAGGTGCAGATTTTTTCGATGTTGAAAAACACCCTGAGGCAACCTTTGCCATTACCAAAGTTACTCCCGAAGAAGCAAATACAGTAAACATCGCTGGCAATTTAACCATCCGTGGTGTGAGCAAGAATATTTCGTTTACAGCGGATATTGCTGAATCCTCCGAAAGTAAATTCGACGGAAAAGCAGATTTTAATATCGCTCGCGAAGATTGGGGAATCGTTTACGCTGGTCAAGCTGATGATCTAATCAGCAAAGAGATTAACTTTAAAATCCATTTAGTAGCACAAAAATAAATATCAAGCTCTGGACAATAGGCAATAGACCGCTTATTGTCCAGAACCTGAAACTTTTTAGCCTGATATAGCGTTTATAATGTCGTATTGAGTAATGATCTCCAATTTACCCGCTTTATCTTCTACCAAAACAGCGCTATTTTCTTTATTGATCAATGTAGACAATTTATCAATGGACGTATTCAAATCCACAAAAGGAAATGGTTCGGTCATAATATGTTTCACGGCTTCCGACTTAGATCCCGGTTTTTCAAGCAAAGCATTTAATATATCTGCCTCAGTAACTTTACCAATTACCATTCCCTGTTGTGTAATCGGTATCTGAGATATGTTGAGCGTCTTCATCGTATTAAAAGTTTCCAGCACCGATTGCTCGCAATCTATCGTCACAATCTCCTGTGCACCCCTCCTATTCAAAATCCTTTCAGCATTCAACTTTTCTGTCTTCAAAAAACCTCGCTCCCGGAGCCAGTCCTCATTGAACATCTTGGCCATATACCGCGATCCATGATCGTGAAAAATAACCACAACTACATCTTCTTCTTTGAGCCGATCGGTCAACTGCAAGAGTCCGGCAATAGCTGCACCCGCTGAATTGCCAACAAAGATCCCTTCCTTCCTTGCAATCTCCCTGGTCATTAAAGCAGCGTCTTTGTCGGTTACTTTTTCAAAATGGTCAATCACATCAAAATCAACATTTTTCGGCAGGAAATCTTCACCAATACCTTCCGTGATGTAGGGATATATTTCATCTTTATCAAAAACCCCTGTCTCCTTATATTTTTTAAACACAGACCCATAGGAGTCAATTCCCCACACTTTAATAGCAGGATTCTTTTCTTTTAAATACTTTCCTGCCCCGCTGATAGTACCTCCCGTACCTACACCTACTAGCAAATGTGTAATTTTGCCCTCTGTTTGTTCCCATATTTCGGGGCCTGTTTGCTCATAATGAGCCTGCATATTGGATAGATTATCATATTGATTGGGTTTCCAGGCATTGGGTGTCTCACGCTCTAATCTACTGGAAACAGAATAGTAGGATCTGGGATCCTCCGGATCTACATTTGTCGGACAAACAATTACCTCTGCGCCAAAGGCCCTTAACGCGTCTATTTTTTCTTTCGACTGCTTATCGGTGGTGGTAAAAATACATTTATATCCTTTTATAACAGCAGCCATCGCTAAACCCATACCGGTATTACCCGATGTACCTTCTATAATCGTACCACCGGGTTTTAGCAAGCCGGCTTCCTCTGCATCGGCTATCATTTTGATGGCCATACGGTCTTTAATCGAATTGCCCGGATTAGTTGTTTCAATTTTTGCCAGAACCGTTGCTTTTATACCTTTTGTTAAATTGTTAAGTTTTACTAAAGGTGTGTTACCAATCGTTTCTAATATATTACTATACCACATAAAGTCTACTTATTTTATAGTTTACATACAAACATAAGAAAAGTTTTACTTTCTTTCTCCGCGAAAGAAAGGTAACAAAAAAAGCTCCCGCTGTAGATAGTTGCTACGACGGTAGTGCATCCCCCTGCTAACCGCAACTCTCTAAGGCGGATTTTCGTATTGGAACGGAGGGCTTTTGCGAACAGAAACAAAGAAACCTTCCCTGAAAGGGAAAGCTTATTATTTATACACCGCGAAAGGATAGAACGTAGAGTCCTTGCGAGCAAAAGAATCGGACAAGTAGACAAAAACAAGGCTCTCGATCATAGGGTAGGACGGCCTTGGAGGATACGGAAGCAGCTAACGGAAAAGGCCATTAAAACTTCAGATGCTTCACAGTCAATCCGTTATTTATTAATTGCTTGAGGGAGTCAATACCGACTTTCAAATGCGTTTCCACATAATTGACTGTAACAGCCGAGTCGCTTTCCTGTGTTTTGACACCCTCCGGTATCATGGGCTGATCGGAAACTAACAGCAAAGCGCCTGTAGGGATTTTATTCGCGAAACCTACTGTAAAGATTGTCGCTGTCTCCATATCTACAGCCATCGCCCGCAACGATTTCAAATATTTTTTAAACTCCTTATCATGTTCCCATACCCTACGGTTGGTGGTATAGACCGTTCCCGTCCAATAATCCAAACTATTGTCTCTTATGGTGGTGGAGATTGCTTTTTGGAGTGCAAATGCAGGTAATGCAGGCACTTCGGGCGGTAAGTAATCATTGGATGTTCCTTCGCCCCTAATCGCGGCAATAGGTAATATCATATCTCCAATATTATTTTTTTTCTTCAAGCCTCCTGCTTTTCCTAAAAATAAAGCAGCCTTTGGCTGTATCGCTGATAAAAGATCCATGATGGTGGCCGCTACCGGGCTTCCCATACCGAAATTAATAATGGTGATACCCGCAGCCGTAACGCTTTGCATGGGTTTGTCCAAGCCGTATATGGGCGCATTATCATGCCATTCTGAAAACAATTTCACGTAATTAGAGAAATTGGTCAACAAAATATATTCACCAAACTCTTCGAGTGGCCGGCCGGTATATCTGGGTAACCAATTTTTCACAATATCTTCTTTATTCTTCAGTCCCGTCTTTACCGGGGTCTCCACTTCTTCAATTTTTTTTGTCATACCTTTTCTTTTTTAATGGGTGGTTGAGTAAAGTTGTCAGCTACTTAATAACACCTTTCTACAACTCTACTAATTCCAATATAAAAAAATCCCCCGTTTTAGGCGGAGGATTTTTGTGTTTCTAAGCAGCATGCAGTTTTTTGAGATCGGATTTTTCAAACTTCTGTTTTGCGTAATCCAGATTGATATAGAGTTCCTCCCCTCCCTCGTCTCTTTCCTGCGATGGAATATCGAACATCGCGTCGAGCATTATCGCCTCGCATATGGCTCGTAATCCCCGGGCTCCTAACTTGAATTCATTTGCTTTATCGACAATAAACTCGAACACTTCAGGATCGAACTGTAAGTCTATATGTTCATAATCGAACAGCTTTTTATATTGCTTAATCAACGCATTCTTCGGTTCCGTCAGGATGCTCAACAGGGCATCTCTATCCAAGGGGTTTAAATAAGTGATAACCGGAAGCCGACCTATCAATTCCGGAATCAATCCGAAAGCTTTTAAATCCTGAGGTGTGATATACTTATAAAGATTATTTAAATCGATATCCGCATGATCCTTATCCATCTTGTAACCCACTGTTTGCGTACGCATGCGATTGGCGATTTTCTTTTGGATGCCGTCAAACGCGCCGCCACAGATGAAGAGAATATTGCTGGTATTAACCGCTATCATTTTCTGATCGGGGTGTTTACGCCCCCCTTGGGGTGGTACATTTACTACTGTACCTTCTAAGATTTTCAATAAGGCCTGTTGTACACCTTCTCCCGAAACGTCTCTCGTAATCGACGGATTGTCACTTTTACGGGCAATTTTATCAATCTCATCGATATAAATGATACCACGTTCTGCTGAGGTAACATCATAATCAGCTGCCTGTAATAACCTCGTCAGGATACTTTCAACATCCTCGCCCACATATCCAGCCTCTGTTAAAACAGTTGCATCACAGATAGAAAACGGCACATTTAACACCTTGGCAATGGTTTTTGCCAATAGCGTTTTGCCTGTACCTGTTTCGCCAACCATGATGATATTCGATTTCTCTATTTCAATCTCATCCTTCTCTACCTTCTGATTTAACCTTTTATAGTGATTGTATACAGCAACGGACAATACTTTTTTAGCATCGTCCTGGCCAATAACGTACTGATCCAGGTGTGTTTTTATTTCCGCCGGCTTCAACAGTTTCAATGCCGCCTGTACACTCTTGTTTTTACGAAGTGTTAATTCCTCCGCCAAAATTTCATTAGCTTGGGCCACACAACGATCACATATATGCGCATCGTTGCCAGCAATGAGCATTAATGTTTCTGATTTGCGTAATCCACAGAACGAACAAGTAACTTCTCTTGGGTTCTTTGCCATTTTTATTTTTCTTTCTTTCCTAGTAACACTTCATCAATCATTCCGTTTTCTTTGGCTTCCGTAGAGGTCATCCAAAAATCGCGATCAGAAGCTTTTTCTACCCAGTCATAGGATTGACCGGAGTGCTCAGAAATAATTTGGTACAATTCTTTCTTCAATTTCAACATTTCGCGAAGGTTGATCTCCATATCCGTAGCAACCCCTTGAGCGCCACCTGAAGGTTGATGGATCATCACACGCGAATGTTTCAGCGCAGCACGTTTGCCTTTGGCTCCAGCTACAAGTAGCACCGCCCCCATAGACGCAGCCATACCGGTACAGATAGTTGCTACGTCGGGAGAAATATACTGCATCGTATCATAGATACCCAAACCTGCATAAACACTTCCTCCGGGAGAATTGATGTAAATCTGTATATCCCTATGTGCATCTGCCGATTGCAAGAACAACAGTTGCGCCTGTATGATATTGGCTACCTGATCGGTTACTGCATCCCCCAGGAAAATGATTCTATCCATCATCAAACGAGAAAACACATCCATCTGCGCAACGTTTAATTGGCGTTCTTCAATAATATAAGGGGTAAGCGAAACAGGCATTTGCTGTTCTACTCTATTAATAAAACCATCAACATGTTGGCTTCCAATGCCATGATGTTTAACAGCATATTTTCTAAATTCGTTTTTATCTATACTCATGATATTTTGCGTTTTCGCAAAGCTAATATAGAAGATTAATTCTAAAATCTCGAATAGTAACTCGCGTGTGTACTCTTTTTTTACGTTTATATGTACTCAAAGAGTGCGCCAAGGATCGTTTTCCGCTTTCATCACGCTTTTAAACTGACAGAATGCCCTAATCCATTTTACAATACTGACAAATTATACATATAAATCAAAAGAAAAAAGCCGTCCACCTTTTTTGGCGAACGGCTTTTTCTATATCCAGACAAGGAATTATTTCAATTCCTGGAACTTGTCATAATCAATCTCTTTTTTGCTAAGTTTCACAAGTCCTTTTAGGAAATCAAAAACTTTTAGCGCTTTCACCTCTTCAAACAATCTATTTGCCTGTTCTTTGTCCTGCAAGAACTGAACGGTATACTGTGCCAATTGTTCTTCACCTATAGGCTCAGGGCTATACATTTTAAATTGAGCGGCGATTCGCTCTTTCGCCAATTGAAATACTTCTTCGTACTTAATCTCCAATTTATTTTCGGTGATGATCTTATTCTCAATCAAGGTCCATTTCAGATTCTTAACAAAATCGTCATAACCTTCGTTCAACTCTTCCTCGGTTAACTTTTCGTTTGTAGCTTTTAACCAACGTTTCAAAAACTCATCAGGAAACGCTACATTCACCTTTTCCATACCCAGATTATATAAATCCTGTTGCAAACGCTGATCAGCATTTTGGACTAACATAGATTCTACTTCTGAAGTAACACGTGCTCTAAATTCTTCTTCGGTCTTTACTTCATCTTTTCCAAACAATTTGTCAAACAATTCCTGGTTTAAATCAGCTTCCTCCAAACGATTCACATTCTTAACCACCAATTTAAAAGTACTTTCTGCTAAATCTGCCACTTCTTCCTGGCCTATGTTTAATATACGGGCAATAGTTTCATCGTTGAATGCCTTCTTCAGGTCGACTGTTATTTCATCATCCTTTTTTAGACCAATCAATGATTTTTTGATTTTTTTATCCTCTACCAAATCTGTTCTCACGGATGCTGTATTCTCAATTCCTCCTTCCAACACATTTCCTTCTTTATCCAATTGGCTCAATGTACTATATAATACGTCGCCATCTTCAGAAACATCCGGATTGGTCATTTTGCCATAGCTCTTCCGTAGATTCTTAATACGTGAGGCCAGCGTTTCATCATCCACCTTGATATCGTATTGTGTTAGTTTATCTTTATCTGAAAAAGGAATTTCAAAAGCAGGAGCTAAACCAATTTCATACTGGAATTTAAAATCGTCGTTAAAATCCCAGTTATAAGACTCAGCGCTTTCTTCTTTTGGCAAAGGCTGTCCTAACACTTCAATCTTATTCTCCGTTAGATAATTGTTAAGATTATCACTTACCAAACGATTAATCTCATCAAAAAGAATGGCTTTACCATACGTTTTCTTGATATGCGAGGTGGGCACCATACCTGGACGGAAACCAGGGAGTTTTGCTTTTTTCGCTTGATCCTTTATTGCTTTATTAACACTTTCAGTGTAATCAGCAGGGGTAATTTCTACATTGATAACTGCGTTCAGGTCGTCTACTTTCTCCTGTGAAATGTTCATTAGTTGCTTTTTAAAATGCTTAATACAAAAATTCCTCCCGATAGTGTCGGGAGGAATCAAGTGCGGAAGAAGGGACTCGAACCCCCACGCCTCTCGGCGCCAGATCCTAAGTCTGGTGCGGCTACCAATTACGCCACTTCCGCAGTACTTAGTGTTATTTTGGACTGCAAAACTAATACATTATGCCGTTCCCTCCAAATATTTCTGAAACAATTTTCTTAAAAAACCTTAACAGACTGATTATAGGATGATTATTTTTATGGTATATCGTCTAAATAAGTTTATGACAATATTTCACAAGCTCTTCGTCCGAAAGGATAGAAACAACAGCCTGGGTTGCGATAGCTGCCTTTGGCATGATATCTACTTCCGCATACGCGGGATCTTGTACTAAGGTTGTACCGCCATATTTATAAATAGCACTGACTCCGTCGGCGCCATCTTTATTTGCCCCTGACAGCAAAATGGCGGTTACATGTTCTTGATAAACTTCGGCTGCACTCTGCATCGTTACATCAATAGAGGGCCTACAATAATTAACAGGTTCTGAAACATCCAGGGATAGTGTTCTATCGTTTTCTACAAGCAAATGATATCCCGCCGGGGCAAAGTACACTACCCCAGGCTTTAATTGCTCCTTCTCTTCTGCCGACTTGACATTAAGCTTACATCTATATTGGGCCATTTGCTCCAACGAACTCTGAAATTTGTCATTCCTGTGTACCACTACCAATACAGCAAAACGAACTTCACTCCTCAATTGACTTAATAAGTCCATCAGGAGCATCATCCCACCTGCAGAACATGCGATAATCAAAAGTTCTATATGTAAATGTTTATTCGCCATAATACCATTTGGGGTAAATATAAACAAACATCGTTATTTACCTTGTCTGATAAATGTTATAAATAGATCAAAATCCGGTCTATAGCCATTAACTGTTTATCTCCAACCTCTTAGGTTTATAACTTGTCTGTCTACCAAGGGGAATTTTCTTTACCGGTTCCTGTGCTTTTTTCTTTCCCTTTTTCCTTCTTCCCCACCATATTAAAAAGCCTGTAATAGGTAAACTGGTACTTACCAGTCCACCGATAAAAGTAGTTAATTTCCCCACTTGGTCCATCCAGGTCCCCATATGCAGACTCCAATACCAATTTTCAACTACCTCATGCATTTCTGCTTCCTTCGGTGTCGCTATTGGCTTTCCCGAATAGCGATCCACAAAAAAGATATGTGCGTTATCTGCACTCTTTAACCCAATGGTGCGCGCCAAGCGCAAACCATATGTGCCTACTGAATCGATTTTAAAGGTTGCTACCTGCGCTTCTTTTGCGTTCGGATACGAATCAAAAAGTTTAGCAATGGTTTGATTAATATCTGCTGGTTGTTTCAAATCATCAAAAGCCGGCAACTGTTCTTCCCAATCGTGTGAGGCATTTCCACCGAAGGCTTTAATGGTGAATTTGGAAAAAGGCTCAAAAGCAATAATTAGTCCCGTTACAGTAAGGATCATACAAATAGAAAGTGCATAGAAGCCAATCACATTGTGCAGATCGTAATTCAGTCTTTTAAATTTAGCCTTCCATTTTACCTTGAAGCTGGCATCACGCGTAGATTTTGTCCATTTAACGGGCCACCACAGTACCAATCCCGTAATCAGTTCTATCAGGAAAATAATCGTCGCAACATCCACAATCCAAGCGCCGGTTTTTCCAAGCAATAAGGAATTATGCAGATGCGCTGTGATATAAAAGAAATAGATCGTTCCATCGTCTTTGAGCACTTTTCCGGTATAGGGGTCTACATAAACCATCCTGAGTCCGAGTTCCTTACTAAACATATTGAAGCGTACACTCCTTTCCGGATCTCTATAACTCACCATATAACCCGGATTTCGCCGATCGGGAAATTCTTTTCGCAGGTGGGTGATGAGTTGTTCAACCGTTAGACGTTCTTCTTTTATCTCTTGTACATAACGGGCATCGCCTGCAGACCATTCCATAATCTCATCGCAGTAAACAATGATCGTTCCCGTTAAACATACAAAAATAAGGATGAGGGCAGATATAAGACTGGGCCACAAATGAATCCAGGCGATGGTTTTACTGAGCCAACTTTTTCCTGATTTCTTTGGTGGAGCTGCCATTGCTTTTTTTCTCGCTTCCATATTTTATTATTTATAATTACCAAATTGTTTAGTTAGTATGAGCAACTAAGACACCATGCAAATGATTTAGCTGCTTATATACTTTTTTTAGAATTTATAGGAAATATTCGCTACTATTTCGGCTGGTTTTTGGGGTTGCCCGTAAAAATTCCAATATGTTTGATTCGTCAAGTTGTTTACCTTTAATCCCACCCGATATTTGGGCTGATCAAAGAATACTGTTGCCCCTACGATTGTATAGGCTGGCACAGAAAAAGTATTCGAAACCTCCATATATGTCTTACCCGCATGGTTAACACCGGCACCAAATCCAAGTCCCTTCACCTTTCCTTCTAAAAGTTTGTAACTTATCCAAAAGTTGGCCACATGGACGGGCGTCCATGGTGCACGTTTTCCTTCGGAACTTGCATTAGCTAATTCATATTCGTTGTCATTGTAACCATAACCGGCAATAATATTTAATCCCTCTATTGGATTGGCAATCAACTCCATTTCAAACCCCTTACTTTTCTGGTTACCGTCTTGCACTGAAGTAATATTGTCAATTGCGCGAACCATGTTTTTGACTTCAATATTGTAATAGCTAATCGTGCTACTTAACTTATTATTAAACAAATCGAACTTCACTCCCCCTTCTATTTGATTTGCCTGCTCTGGTTTCCAATTCACTACATCACCGTTATTATCAAATCCGGGAGCTATATTCCTAAAACCATTTACATAATTGCCGAATAGTGCAACTCTATCCTTTAGCACTTGGTATACCAGGCCAAACTTCGGAGATAGCTGTACCTGATCATAAGCATTATCCTGTTTAACACCTGACACCAGTGTTCGTTGATTCTCATAACGATCCACTCGCAAGCTTGCCATTGCTAACAGATGATCTGTAATATTAATCACATCCGAAGCATAAGCGCTTAAGGTGTAATATTGATCTCTTTGGTTCACAGTATTTGCTCGCTGCAGATCATTTACTTGATCTCTTGATATTGCGTTCCAGGGTGTATCATCATCTAACCTTACCGCATCATAGGGAGCAAAAACACTTGTACGCCCACCCGCAGCGGGGAAGTTTGCAAATTGATAATTGAGCGTATGCGCAAAATAATCCAATCCGATTACCATTCTGTTTCGCAAACCACCGATTTTGAAATCACCGATAAAATTCTGTTGCAGATTATCGGTTATAATACGATATTGATCAAAAGGACGAATCCCTCTTGAGATGCTATCGTCGTTTAGATAAGTTAATACTAAAAAAATAGAATTCGACTCGCCTGACTCACCATGCTGAAAAGAAGTCCTGGAAATCCACTGGTTTGAGATCTTATGCTCTATTTCAGCCATAGCGTAAACAGAAGTACGATTCGTTCCAATATCGTCACTTGTAAATGAACGTCTGTGTGTCAGATTCAGCTCTTTTATAGATGACACTGTTAATATATTCGAGTTCCTAACAAAAGCATTCAAAGTCTTTGTGGGTGAGTAGACCTCCGCATCGAAGCGAACAGAAGTCTTCTCGCTCGTTTTGAATAACATGCTAGCAGCAAAGGAGGTACTTCTTAAAAATCCCGCATCCTGGAAGCTGCTTTGCGTATGTGCCGAAGCATTTACCCGCATCAGGGCTGTACGATCTTCATTTAAAGGAGTATTAACATCTGCAGTGAACCGATTCAGTCCCCAACTTCCTGTGGTGTATGAAACCTCTCCCCGAAAACTTTCAAATGGCTTTTTAGTTATTGTATTAACAATACCGCCATAGGTTGACATCGCACCACCAAACAGCGTTCCTGCTGGTCCTTTTAATATTTCAATCCGCTCCACATTGGCTATTTCCGATTGTGTTCGAGGATCAATTGCCAAACCATTTCGAAAGGTTGCCTGTCCTCGGAATCCACGCAATGTCACATCGTTACCGCTATCGTTCACACCATTATTTACAACAACGCCTGGAACACTGGCAACCGCCGTGTTGTAGTCGATTGCTATCTGTTCCTGCATAATTTCCTTGGTCACTACGCTATAAGAGGAAGGATTTTCCAAGTCTGCCAAGGGCATCCTTGCTATTCCATTACTTTCTTTTCTGGCAAATTTATTTTTTTGAATATCAGACACAATTACTTCTCTGAGTTCATTGGAGGCAGCCTTTACTCGAATAACACCAACATCGTGTAATTCATCTGATTGGATTTCAACAGATAGCCTTGAAGTCGTAAATCCTGCATAAGTAACAATCAATGTATACTTTCCACTAGGTGCTTCGAACGAAAAGACTCCCTCGTTATTGGACATCACACCATAACGCGTATCCGCCAATAAAACCGAGGCATATGCCAAGGCTTCACCATCCGATGTTTTTACGATGCCTTTGATTTTCCCCATTTTTTGCTGGCCACTGGCCATTATTACTACAAAAAGAAGTAGCATTGTTAATAGCCTTCCATTAGGAGAGTTTAGGAATGATTTACCATTATTTTTCTTTTTTGTATACATTTGCATCATATCTAATTAAGACTCATTATAAATAATGCAAAGGTAAAACAGAGAGAGTCTGTTGAATAACACATAAAGGAGTAATTTAAACACTATACGGAGTATTTTATTAAATAGGCATTATGACTAAGCATATATCCATGCAGACGTTTCAAGAGATATTTCATGCAGAGAAAGTATTCAATCTGTCTGATGCACATATTAGTGATGAAATTTTACAATTTAACCATCCCTATTTAAAGGCCAGTCATCGGGTTATTAGGCTAGAAGGTATATGTATGATTTACAGAGATTGGGTGGTTCCTTCCCCCATTTCAATGTTTACGAAACATGAGCAACCCTTTCTAAAAATGCAATTTGAAATAGAAGGGCATTCTGATTTCATTAGCAAAGCAGCCATGATAAGCAGAAATGTGGAGATACTTCATGGCAAACATACTTTGCTATTTTTACCAGAAGTAGACGGCACTTTATATTATCCAAATTCACGGAAGGTTTTGGATATCGTGTTTTCAAGAACCTATTTTCAGCAAATATTTGCCCACGACTTAAGCTGCTTGGGAAAATTGGGTAAGGCCATTCACGAAAATCAGCCGGCTTTGGCCGGTAACCAAAGCAGGTCAATTTCTCCGCAAATGAGTCGGGTTATACAGGAAATATTGAACTGCCCCTACCATGGCATTTTCAAGAAAACTTATATAGAGGCAAAAATAATAGAACTGTTAAACCTCCAATTGGATCAATTTTTTAATGAAAAGAATACGGATCTTCCTCAAGCCATTAAACTTCGTAAGGAGGATGTAGAAAAACTACATCAATTAAAAGAGCTTATCCTCAATGATCCGGGAGCTAATTATTCATTAATACATTTGGCAGAGATGGTGGGGTTTAATGACTTTAAACTAAAAAAGGGCTTTAAACAACTTTTTGGTAATACCGTTTTCGGCTATATTAACGATGTCCGTATGCAAAAGTCGCATATCCTGCTGCAGGAAGGAAAACATAGCATTGCCAGTATCTCTTATTTGATGGGTTATAAATATCCACATCATTTTGCAAAAGCCTTCAAGAAAAAATTCGGATATACACCTAAAAATGTAAAAGCTTAACAAGTCTTATCAGTCAAAAACATCTTTTAGTGTAAGGAAAACACCATTTGGTGTAAATTTTTCTTTCCATTCCTTAAAAAGATTTTACTTAGTAGAAGTTTCCTCAATAGGCACTTACTTTCTTTTACACATTAGGTTAGGTTGATTAAAAAACAAGTAGTTTTACCTCACTTCCCCAAAGGTGAGGTTTTTTTATTTTATCAGCTTATCTTCCTGCCATGCATCAATCGATTAACAGCTTCCTGAAAAGAGCCCGCTTGTATGACCTCTCCGAGATTTACAAAGAAAATCTCATCAGCATTTTCTATGGTATTTAAACGATGGGCAATAATCACCAAAGTTGTTTCTTCAGGTAGCTTTTTTAATATCTTTTCTAAAAGCTGTTCGGTAACCGTATCTATATTGGCGGTTGCTTCATCTAAGATGAGTATTTCGGGTGCTCTTAAAACCGCCCGTATAAAAGCGATCACTTGCTTCAATCCTAAACTTATTTCCTCTCCTCTGGTCGAAATCTTTGTATCCAGTCCATCTTCAAAAATAGACAGGAGTTCTTCCAACCCCTTATCTTTGAGTAGCTGATGCAATTGCTGTCCATCATAAACGTCGTAGATACTGTTTCCATACAGAATATTTTCTCTTATCGTTCCGCTAAAAAGGAAAGGTTCCTGCAGAATGAATCCGATTTTCTGTGTCCGTTCCTCCGCTTCGTAAGACCGGATGTCCTTTCCATGAAGCAATACAACACCTTCTGTAGGATCATATAACCGTGCCATTAAAGAAGCTGTGGTGGTTTTACCGCCGCCCGTAGGCCCAACTAAGGCATAGGTTTTACCCTTTACAAGCTGAAAGTTGATCTGATGTAAAACTTCCTTTCCATTCGGATAAGCGAAACGCACGTCTTTAAATTCCAGTAAAACATTCAGCGCCCCTTCAATCGAATCTTCTGTTTTATTTAAATTCGTTTCTAAAGACAATATCTGTGAAATCCTATCCCAACCCGCCATCGCCACCTGAAAGCTTGACCATAGAGAAGCAAGCTGCCTGAGAGGATTATAAAAGCTCACACAATATGCCAAGTAACTGACCAACAAGCCGACAGTAAACTCGCCAATCGTAATCAGATAGATACCAAAAGTAAGCACACTTAATTGAGCTAAATTCGAAAACAAATTATATACAGGGAGAAAAATTTGGTTAGCTAATCCTGCACCAATGGCCGAATTATAATTTAACTGATTAGATGCTGCAAAACGATTTCTAAAATAATCACGACGATTAAAAGCGAGGATCACTCTAAAATTATCCAGACTCTCCTGTATTTCGGCGCTCATAGCACCTACACTTTGTAGGTTAACGGCATTTTTGGACTTTACCCAAGGCGACACTATTCTGGTAAAAAACAAGATCAGTACTGCCGGAAGCAGCGCAGCCAGCCCAAGTTTAAAATTGATGAGCAATAAAAATATTCCGGCCCCCGTCATGGTCACTATACTGCTGATGAACTGTGTCAAGGCTTGCGAAAAAAATTGATTAAGCTTATCTGTGTCGTTATTAACCCTTGAAATCAGGTCGCCCGCTTTGTTTTGATTAAAAAAGGCAAGAGGTAATTGTTGCAGTTTATTGAATAGGGCATTCCTTAATGTATATAACAATCGCTGTCCTATACTTCCCATCAATTTTGTTTGGAGATAGCTGGTGAGAAGTATCACCAAATACATGCTAAACAAAATAGCCGAGAACATCAACACGCCGTGATATTGCTTCGTGATAACGTACGCATCAATGGTATGTCCAATCAAATAAGGTCCTAGCAGATTCAGTGTAGCATTCACCAAAATAGCCAAAAGGGCTAATATCAAATTTTTCCTCTCGTGCGAAATCAGTTGCAGTAATCTTCTCAATGCCGACGATGTAGACTGCCTTTGCTCTTTTTTAAGTTCACTAAGATTATACTTCATAGCTACTGGTACTTTGTTGTGAACGGGCAATCTGCACGTATTCCGGACTGGTACGCATCAATTCCTCATGTTTACCGCTCGCCATTATTTCACCGTCCATTAATAAGATAATTTGATCATAGTTTTCTACGGAAGCGATTTTCTGCGTAACCGAAATCAAGGTTAAGTCTGGATAGCTTTTTTGGATATTCGCTAAGATCCGCTGTTCCGTAAGTCGGTCTACACGTGCAGTAAAATCATCCAACAATAATATTCTCGGGTTCAAAGAAAGCGCCCGTGCCAGCATGATACGTTGTTTCTGTCCACCAGACAGATTAGAGCCGCGTTCAGATACAATGGTACTTAACTTATCGGGTAGGTCATTTATAAAATCTTCCAGTTCGGCTGCGGCAATAGCTTTTGCCAGGGATGCATCCGTCACGGTATCACCGAAAGCAATATTCTCCCTGATGCTCATACTAAAGATAATACTATCCTGAAAGACAAAGCCTACCTGCTGATGAAAAAAAACAGCATCATATTCACTAATTGGATACTCATCAAAGAAAACTTTCCCCTGATCGGCTTCAATCAATCCTGTCAACAGGTACAATAATTGCGTTTTACCTGCCGCTGTTGGACCAATAATGGCGGTTTTTGATCCTGCCTGTATGTCAAAAGATATATTTTTCAATGCCGGTTTCTGCTCATAACTTATCTGTACATTTTCCATCCGGATATTTCCTGTCAATACACTCGTTCTAGAACCACCGTCGGCCAAATCAGGTGCTTCCAAGACCTTTTCTATCCGTTCATAAGAAGCTGTTGCCTGTGCAATCACATTACTCATAAAACCAATCACCAAAATAGGAAAGATTAAAAGTGCCAGATAGCTATTAAAGGCGGCAAAATCTCCCAGGCTCATGTTCCCGGAAATAACGAAATGCCCCCCCATCATTAGGATAGCTAAACCTGCCATATTAGCAGTAAAGATGATTACCGGAATCAGGGCTGCGAATAAACGAAGGATGGAAAGTCCAAAATCTTTTGCTTTTGTATTGGCTTCTAGGAATTTTCCATATTCCAATTGCTGTGAATTGATCACACGGATAACAGCCGCACCCAAGATGCTTTCATTGATAATGTTATTCAGCCGGTCGATCACCGCCCTACTCTGGATGAACAGTTTTCTTACCTTTCGCAACACCATAAAAAAAGTGCCACCAATAATGGGTATGATCATAATCACCACCAAAGCCAACCTCCAATTGATGGCTATGAGTAAAACACTTGCACCAATGATGATAAATATGGAAGACGCTATCGAAACAATAGCCTGTGAGACGAAAAGTTTGATCGAATCGACATCCGCGGTGAGGTTGGTTAGCAGTTTTCCTGGACTGATTTCCCTAATAAAGGTAAAAGATTGTTTCGATATTTTATCCGCCAGTCTGAACCTCAAATCACGGGCTACCCGTTCAGACGCATACGTCTGCAAAATACTCTGCAAGTATGTGAACACAAAAATAACACCTACAATGGCACCAAATTGTACCATAATACGGTTAAAAGAAAAGTGATGATCACGAAAGTCATCTATGCCATTCCCTATTATTTTGGGTATCCATAGATTCAATCCGTTGCTAAAAAAAGCAAATAACAGCAGTATAGTCAACATGCCCGAATAGGGCTTCAGCAGACCATAAATACCCGTTCTTCCTTTTTTTTCTGGATGCTTGTTCATATACTACGTACAGAAACGCGACATGGTTTTTATTGCACAGCCAAAATAAGTATTTTTTTGTCGACACCTTGATATACTCTTTATTTTTTCGGTTTACATGCGTAACAATATTGGAGAATACCTCTAGCAACTTGTTTCTCCCGTCTATTATCCATGCCTCAGCCGTGTTCTATCCATGCTCTAACCCCGTTCTATAGCAGTGATATCCCATAACACTACGTAAAAAAGGCCTTAAAACGTATATATAAGCTATACCTATCGGACTCCTATCGAACTAGACTATAGATGGGCTGAGCAATACCTGTTAATTGTGTTTAATAACCGTTCCCACAGATCCATCTATTTGTGCGGCTTTATTAATGAAGAGCGTATAGATTTGACCAGATTCTAATGAAAGGTCATTGAAATCACTGATATTTATTTCCGCTCCCGAGGCGTCAATAATAAGGAGCGATCTAACATCTTGGAGACTGATTTCCTTAAACGGTCCTAAACTTTTCCAATGAAGACCTGGTATTTCACTAGATGACCGCCCATTTTCATCATATACAATCGAAACCTGATTGCCAAATTCACCATAGGCAACATTCGTGAAGAGCGCTTCGCCCGTGCCGCTTTGAACACTTACCAGTGGATGAAGAACATCGAAATTAGCAAAGCGGATTTTAATATTTCCGGCTCCTGGAGCCGTTAAATCATCGTATACCAAGATTAAACTATCCACATTGCCCGGATTTATGTTGCTGGTAGTTCTTTTATCCACAGCGAAAAGCGTGTGATAAAACGTTGCAATGGGACCGTTAGGTCCAGAAAACGAACTATTACCTATTTCCTGTATAAAATTGGCGCTCCCGCCAAATATATACGATGCCTTATAAGTAGTGCTTTCTCCTTCGGTCAAATTGAACTGCACCTTACCATATTGCGCCTCTAGATAGTCTTCGGAAACGCTATTCTGAGCAATGGCTTGTGCCGTAACCTGTCTGGTGAAATCCCAGAAATGAACGGGTACATCCTTCGATAGGGCATTTACAAATTTAATTTTAGCGCTCAGGGGTGGTCTATCCCCCGCATCGATGTCTAGGTAATCGGCTTTATTGCAGCTGCTATAAACGGTTAAAATCAGGATCCCTATTAAATAAGTGAACGTGCCTGTGTTTCTTTTTTGAATAAATTGCTTCATATATCAATTCAATAACTTGTTAAAAATTAATTTCATCACTCTACTGAAATCCTTAGAATATTGCCGATAAACGGACGAATGGTTGAATTCCGGTTGTAGTACCGGCTTGGCTTGCTCCAGGACCAGGGATTCTGCTAACGTTTGAACCGGGAGCCGGTATGGTGTAATCTCCCAGTACATGGAAGAGGTTATTCGCTCCAATAGTGGCTTGTATTTTTGATGTAATTTGGTAGCCAGCCGATACATCTGTAATCCAGATGGGACTAAAAGTCTGATAATAGTAATCCGGTTGCGGAAAATTGGCATTTAGCTGAGAAACATTGGTAACCTCTCCGAAATAAACCGTTCGAAGGAGCGCATTAAACTTATGATAATGATAAACACCTTGTAATGTTATTTTCTGAGCCGGAATATTGGTTGTTACCCGCGCTTCTTCAGAAGCATCCAAGATAATATAGCGGTACGCCTCCAATCCCACAGGTGTATTCACTTTGGTAAGCGTAGTTTTGAGGAAGTTCGCTCCCGCTAATAAGGCAACTCTTCCACCATTCTCCAATAGGAAATTATAACTCCCTGTTAATTCAATACCTCTTGTTCGGGTGCTAAAAGAGTTATAGAAAAACTTAGCTTGCACCGTACCTGTTTGAATAAACAAATTACGGACGTCTAAAGGCAAATTCGAATCTGTTGCAGAAAAGCGTCCGGTATTCCCTACCCGGTCATCCACATCAATCTGATAAGCATCAACCGTAAACTCTACATTCGGAACGGGCTGCGAAGTTATCCCAGCGGTGTATCCCTTTGATTTTTCTGGTTTAAGAGTCGGAATACCCAAAGCCTTTGTGGCCGGGTTCATATTATTTGCCGTTACCTGATCAATCGCCACTCCATTCTGAAAAGTGGTAGAGGTTTCAGTATAATAGAACTGCGCCAGATCTGGCGCCCTAAAACCGGTGTTGATACCACCTCTCACTGCTAACCAATTTGCAAAACCATAACGGGTATTCGCTTTGTAAGTAGTTACGCTCCCAAAATCTGAATAGTGTTCTACTCTGAGCGCTCCAGACACCAACCATTCTGAGGTAAGATTAAACTCCATATCTGCATAGGCTGCGGCAATAGATCTTCTGACATTGACCTCATTAGATGGCCTAAAACCGGCATGAACTTGTGAGCCTGGCGACAGACCATTGAGCGGGGTACTACCTAAATTTACTAGGTATGGTAAACCGGCAGTGGTAGTGTCTACTCTATAGATCGGTTGTAAATCGGCTTTACTGTAGGAAGCTTCCTCTCCAGCAATAATCTGATAGGTTTCTACTCTATATTGACTTCCAAAGGCGATATTCAAGCCCTTTAATATCCGATCGAAATAACGGTTAAAATCCAAACTGGCTGTGTTCTGGCTAGCATTGTAATTACCGGCATCAAACTTTCTGGGCGAACGCTGTCCCATGCTGGCATTGAGTGAGTTGGTTATCTCGTTTCCAAAATCATTTTTACCGTATACATTTGAAAAATCAACTGTCCATCCTCTCACCTTACCTTTAATCCCTACTCCCAACGATTTATCTGTTATAATGTTCTCCATTGCAGGCAGAAATCCATCTGGATAAATAAACGTATTATTTCGTTCCGTCCATCCGGGCAGTCTATATACCGCGGTAAACTGTGAGTTACGGTGACTTATCCCACCAAAAGCATACAGCTCTACCTGTTCCTTTAAAGGGACAAGTGCATTGAAGAAAAGCAATCCATCAATTGCCTTATTGGTACTCCCCCGCTGATCGAAAAAGTGACGGTCTATACCGCGTGAAGCCAAAATGGCATCATCGATTTCTCTCGTGTAAATCTGATCAAAACCCCGGGTATTGGCACCTCCGCCATACGCAGGACCGATGTATAAACCTACGCTATCGTGCCCTACCGGCCGGGATACAGATTGCGTGGCAAATTCTCCTGTAATATTAAAAAAACCACCTTTGTCTCCTAGCTTTACGCCATAATTTGTACTGGTTCGTGTAGTAATACCATCTCCTCTGCTGCGGCTGCTCGCCGTTGTATGAAGCGACAGGACGTCTGTATTCTGCTTCAGAACAATATTAATTACGCCGGCGATAGCATCCGAACCGTATTGAGCTGCCGCTCCATCCCGCAATATTTCGATTCTTTCGATAGCACCGGTGGGTATGGCATTTAGATCATAGCCCGTTGCTCCATTGCCTAAGCCGCCCCAGCTGATATTGGAACTTTTATGCCTGCGTTTACCATTGATCAGCACCAATACCTGATCTACACCCAACCCACGCAGCTGTACCGTAGAAGTAGCCGATGCCGCGTCACCGCCGCCAGAAACAGATGAATGAAAGGATGGAGAGATATATTGCAATAATTGTGTAACGCTCACCTGTGGTGCCGTTTCCTGCAAAGCCTTGATATCGATTACATCAACCGGTACAGGCGAATTTAATTTGGTTCTATTGGCATTTCTAGATCCAACGATCTGCACTTCGTCCAAGGTACGGTCTGATTTAACTAATAAGACATCGATGGTATTCGAGCCGCTTAACATAACTTCTTGCGCTTGATAACCAATAAAAGAAAAAATCAACGTTTTGGCATTGGTGATTCCTATGCTGTAAGTACCATCCTCCTTCGTAACCACTCCTCCTCCCAAACCTTTTACAATCACAGAGACACCCGATAAAGGCTGCCCATCAATTTCTGATCGCACTGTTCCTGTAATAGTACGCTGCTGAGCAAAGGCAATCGGTACAAAGAACAATAGGATATTAAATATTACTAAAATTTTCTTCATATTAAATAGTTTATAACCGGTGCATGTTGAGCACCACAAGGAATTGATGATTTTTTCTTTCTATTTAGAAAGACCCGTTATTTATGGCAATAGTATTTCATTTCCCTGTTTTTTCAGGAAGTGAGTCTTTATAAGCTAAAATCTATTGCTACTTATTTTTTAAATCTGTCGTCTGTTAGCGTTTCTAAAAAAGCAACCAGATCGTCAACCTCTTGTTCGGAGAGTTGTAGAGGTTTATCTAAGGCCAGGTCTCTATTTTTACCATCTTGAACAAATGCGTCTGGGTTATTATAATATTCAACAACCTCTTTTAAAGTCTTAAACATACCATTATGCATATAAGGAGCAGTTATTGCTATATTCCGCAAACCGGGCACCTTAAAAAGCCCTAGCTGACTGGAATCGCCGGTTATCTCGTATCGACCCTTATCGTTGAGTTCTTTCCCGTTATATAATCCAATGCTCTTAAAACGATCAGCCGTGAAGTCTTCACCGGAGTGACAGGTATTGCAATTTGCTTTTCCAATGAACAGCATGCGTCCTCTCTTCGCTTCGGCAGATATGGCGTTGTCGTCACCATCAATATAGCGATCGTATGGACTATTAACTGTTTCCAACGTACGCTGGAAAACAGCCAGGGCCTTGCTTAAATTTTTCTGGGTCGGTTCTTCCTTGAAAATCTGTAGAAATGCCTTCTTATACAAGTTACTGTTCTTCAATCGTTCAATAGCTTTTTCAATAGGTAGATCCATTTCATCCGGATTGGCAATGGGAACCAGCGCCTGCTCTTCCAGAGAGCCTGCCCTACCGTCCCAGAAGAGCATCGGTCTGCCCGATAAATTGGTAACCGTAGGCGTGTTTCTTCTACCTACTTTATCTCTTACTCCTACACTAAATGCTACCGTATCCGCAAAACCATATTGCGGTTTATGACAAGAGGCACAGCTGAGAGTATGATCGCCTGATAAAATAGGATCTGAAAACAAATGTTCTCCCAGCTGCTCTTTCGTCATAATATTGTTTCTGTCATCCGATTGGAAACCCACTAACAGCGCTATCAATCCGGATAACAGCATAGAAATGATCATCCGTCGATTATTCAGAAAACTTAACACATACATAGCCCCGTCTCGCGTAATTGTAAGATATGAGCGCCTACTCTTATCTATTTGCCACTAAATCAATATTTAATTCAAAGTCGTCGTAAATCGTTTTGTCTCCGAGATTCTCAAAAAAGTTGGCCGATCTAAACTTGATGTCGTATTTAGTTCTATTCACCTTCACTTTTGCGTTGGCGGCTATTTGTTGGTTAGCTAACTTTGTTGTGGCAGGAAAACTGATCGATTTGGTAATTCCTTTTATCGTTAGGTCGCCCTGAATATCATATGCACCATCCGCTTTCTTTTTCACATCGGTAATGATAAACTTCGCCTCCGGAAATTTGTCCACCGAAAAAAAATCATCGTTTTTGAGATGCCCCACCAATTTATCATTCGCTTCATCATCTTTTATATCGGTTACACTAATAGATCGTGTATCTAATGTAAAATTGCCGCTAACTAGGAGTTCGTTGTCGAAATGCAGATTTCCCTCGGCAACCTTGATCTCACCCCTATGCTCTCCGGCAACTTTCTTTGCCAGCCAGGTAATTTTGCTTTTTTGTTGATCAATTTTATATAAAACTGCATTCCTTGGCACTTTAGTGATGTTGTTATGGCGATGTTCCGTTCGAAGTGTATACGTGAACGCCGATAATACGCTTAAGAATAACACCAGTAATAGGGTACCCAGTACCCGATATTTTGTTGAAGATATAGGTAACATAACGTATGGATTAATCATTTTTTTTAATTGTTATTTGGAAGCAAGTGAACGTTTCACCTCGTTGGGAACAGGTTCCGCCAACAACTCTCCAAGAAGTTCTTTAAAACGCTTTTCATAGTCTTGATAATATTTACCGGTAACAGTTCCTGTATAACCTGTATAAATTTCGCGCACTTCTCCTTTCCGATCAATAATAATCGTTGTTGGATAGGCTATAAACTTATTCAGAGCAGGGATCTTTTCACCTACTGACCTTTTATCAGCCAAACCCCCAAAAAGGATATCATATTGAATGTCATACTTATCCCGTAGTTTCCCCAACGTATATTTTGCGTATTCCAAATCATCTTTTTGTTCAAAACCGATCGCAATAGCTTCCACACCTTTATCCTTGTTTTCATTGAACCATGGAGAAAGAAATATCGTCTGATCGGTACAATTTGGGCACCAAGTGCCGATAAATTCAACAATAACCACTTTCCCGCGGTATTTCTCATCTTTCAGGGAAACCGCTTTACCTTCCAGATCTGGAAAAGTAAAATCAATTGTTTTATGTCCATCTTTGAGGTAGGTTAATTGATACGGATCTGGCAATTCGGCTGCCTCATCTTTCACTCCCACAAATTTTACGTTATCGTAAATTCCCTGCCCTATTTGTCCGGAAAGCGTTCCATCTTCATTGATTTTACCTTTGTAAATTTTCGGACTAGGCCCCGTAAATCCAGAGAGATAAAACTCATCCCCTTGAACGGTACCTTCCAACTCACGACTGTCGCCGGTTACCTGTAAGATAACGCCCGTAAGTTTATTACCCTCCTGTTTTAGTATCGCAACCTTATTGGGTACATCTTCCTTTGAAAAGCTCTGTAATTCCCATTTACCTGTAAGGTTAGCCTTTGGCTGAACGTCTTTTCCCGGTTCAACAAAGCGAAAGCTTTTACCCTCTTCTGCCGTAAAAGGTAAGGCATTCCCTCTCAAGCCCGGCACTAAGCTACGGTATTCGCCCGATAGCTTTCCTTCGGATTCTATTTTGGCGAATAGCGCCGCATCGTAGGTATTCATCTTGATAAACAACGAATCTTCACCTAATCTCTCGACATGAAAATCGTCTCTCCGGGATCCATTTAGAAGAGTAAAAACCGCATTCTCTGGAGAAGTACCCTGCAATTCAAAATTAAACGGCACTTCTGTTTCGCTCACTTTAAAAACACCTCTCCATACTCCCTGCTTAATAAACTTATTCGACGATTGATGTATATTACTTTCAACGGCATGCGACGAAATAAATGGAGCAAATGCAACCATTGCTGTCAATAAAACCCTATTAGTTTGTTTCATGGTTTTCATATGTTATTTAATTTCATTAATCATTTGTTCTTCAAAAGTATTCATGAGATTCCTTTCACTCGGTGATAGTTAAAAGCGTCATGAATCTTTCATATTCTTTTTCATTTAATTATGGACTGCTATAGAAGCGTACTCACCCGGAACAGGTTCTGCTATTAATTCATCCAACACTTTATTAAAACGCGTCTCATATTCTTCGTAATATTTTCCGGTGACTTCACCCGTATACCCCGTGTAGATCTCTCTCACATTGCCCTTTCTATCAATCAATATGGTTGTTGGAAATGCGATGAACTTATTCAATGCCGGAAATTTCTCGGAAACGACTTTTTTATCAGCGATGCCACCGAAAAGAATATCATATTCAATTTTATATTTATCTCTTAACTTACCCAAGGTGTATTTTGCATATTCCAAATCGTCTTTTTGTTCAAAACCAATAGCTATCGCCTCTACGCCACGATGTTTGTTTTTACTATACCAGGGAGCAAGAAAAATGGTCTGATCCGTACAATTTGGACACCATGTCCCAATGGTTTCGATAACTACTACTTTTCCTTTATACTTATCATCACTTAAGGACACCTGCCCGCCGTTCAGATCGGGAAAGGTGAAATCAAACTTGGAATAGCCTTCTTTCAGATGCGTTATTTCATATGGATCGGGAAGTTCTGCTGCCGGGTTGAGCGTTCCATCAAACTTGACATTCTTGTAGATACCGAAACCCTGCTCACCGGAAATAGATTGATCATTATTTATTTTTCCTTTCACTATAAATGGACTTGGCCCGGTAAAACCCGAAAGATAGAACTCATCACCCTGTACAGTTCCTTCTAATTCACGCGTATCGCCAACTACCGTCATAATGACTCCTGTTAATTTATTTCCTGTTTGTTTTAACAGGGCTATAGATGCTGGCACTTGTTCCTTTGTGTAGGTTTGGATTTCCCATTTACCGGAAATATCAAACGCGGGCTTTACATCCTTTCCCGGCTCTACAAAACGATAGTTTTTCCCATGTTGCGCTACAAATGGTAGAGCGTTCCCCCTAAATCCGGGAACTAAACTAATATACTCGCCAGACAGCTTATCTTCAGCCTCTATCTTTGCCACTAAAGCCGCGTCGTAGGTATTCATTTTTACATAAATGGAGTCACCGTTCCTAAATTGCACGTCAAAATCATCTCTGCGACTGCCATTGATCAATGTTAGCCTCTTTTTATTTCCTTCCTTCGTGAACTCAAAATTAAAAGGCACCGTTGACTCACTCACTTTAAACTCTCCTCGCCATACGCCGTCTTTGGGAATTTGCTGAGCTTGTGCTGTTGCTACCATCGATAAAGAAGCTACCAAACCTGTTGACAATACTTTCTTTATATTTTCAATAAATAATTTCTTTTCCATAATTTTTAAACTTGTATGCAGGCATGCGCTACCGAATGGCATATAATACATACCTTAAGAGCACAGTAATTAAAATAAAATGTAATCAGTGAAGAATGATAAAGCAGAGAAATCAGCTTATCTACACATGCACATTCGCATGCTAAAAAGAGTAGCGGTTAAAAAATGGGCATCAGGGCCTTTAATAGATATACCTACCTTTGGGTATAATAATCTATTGAGTAAATGAATTTGATACATAATCTATTAATTTAGTAGATATTTTTAACATATAAATCTTACTTCCATTATATAACAAAGATATACATCTAAATACCGGTATCATACCCATATTTCTTGCCTAAAGAACCTAGAAATCATTCCTATTACAGTCAAAAACATTCTTTTAATGATGATGTGCGGTTTCTTTCGTTTCGAAGAACAAATCTTGGTAATAGGCTTTAATTCCATTTGTAGCGAATAATATGATGCCAACTATGCACATAAGAAGTAAAAATATCGGTTGATAAAAATACCAGGCTATAAAAAGAAGTGGAATCATTATTCTCAAAATTTCAAGATAAAACACATACTTCTTCTGATCGAGCAAAGCTCCACAATTAATAAGTGTTAAAATCAGTGATATGCTCAAAATTAGTGTAATTGGAAAAGACAGGTAAGAATAAAACATCATGATCATGATCAATAATAAGATGCAGCTAGCCATTTGAATGGTAATATATCTCCGTAAACTAGATTTTAACGTGCTGCTTTTTTTCTTTATTCTGAATTTTCTTTCAAGTACTTTCCTGATGGCCGGATTCATCTGTTCGGGGCCACCGAATAGGGCCATCAATATTTCCCGATAGTTACGCGCTTTATAACATGCCACCCATATTTCGAAATAATAGTGAAAATGTTGCCATAAAAAGCTGTGGCTTTCCAATGGATGTACAATACCATAATGCGGTTCTTCTTCTTCTTCCTTAAATGTGCCAAATAATTTATCCCAGAAAACAAATATATCACCATAATTCTTATCCAGATATTTCTCATCTGAAGCATGATGTACGCGGTGATGTGAAGGTGTTATGAGTATTTTTTCTATAATACCTAAACGGCCAATTAAGCGCGTATGAGTAAAAAAGGAATAGATTCCATGAAAAAGGAGTACCGGGATAACCATTTGTGGGGGGAAGCCAATGAGCGGAAGTATAGACCAAAAACAGGTGCGTACCAATGCCTGGAAGACCGTAATACGCATAGCTGCTGTATAATTGAATTCTTCACTATGGTGATGCACAATATGTGCTGCCCATAATATGTTCACTTCATGACCAAGCCGGTGATACCAGTACCAAACCAGATCGGTGGCTAATAAAAGTATCAACCATACATACCATTCATTTTCGATAGCAAAAAAATGCCACTGATCATATATAAAATAATATGCCGAGTAAAAAATGGTAGAACAAAAAATATCAAATAATCTATCAGCAATGCCTATAGAAAGATTTGCAATACTGCTCTCGTATTTGAATATCGTTTTGCGGGCCTTACTTTTGGCAAAAAGATATTCCAGATACGTTATGAGTAAAATTATTGGAAGGCCAATGGCCATATAATTAACCTTCATCTACATATTAATTACGCTCTATAAGAGATTTTTTCCGATGCTTTCTCAGTCTATTTGGCTCAAAGAATTCCTCTTTGCGCTGCCGAACAACAGCGGCAATCTGTTGGTAACTGCTGGTTAGATTCAAGCTTATTTCTATATGGATTTGTTTAAATGCATACAATGCTAAACTGTTCCTGCCAGATCGATCGGCCATTAAGAGGCTCTGAATTGCCTGCACTATGTCTCCTAGCTGAGTTAATTTAAAATAGGCTATCGCCTCTTCGAGATAATGCCAACAATTATGTTCCTGGCAGAACACACCGTAAACGTATAAATCACCGGCCGAAAGAGCGGCTTTTTCATAAAAGTTCAGCACGGTAAATAACAGCCGGGGGGCCGGCGAGAGTTTATGGCAAAAAGACTCATGTTTCAATAACCAATCATTACCTTCAGCTTTCTTAAATCGCTTAAGAACCGGTAAATAAATCACATCCAGCATATCGGTGTCCGACATGAGCATCAGGTTTCGATAATCTCTATTTCTTTTCATCCAACAAGTCCTCCATTCATAATAAATAAAAATCAATCACTTACATACAGTACCAAAAACGGATACGGAGGCGAGAAATTTGCTATGTTTATAATATCTCCCTCTTTTGCATGCATGATAGATTGCCCCAATAAAGAGCTTTCTGGAACAGATTGATACCCTTTGGGAATCTTTCTGGCAGATGATAACGCCAAGTGTAATTTTAAATTCCCTTTTAATGCTCTCAATTTTACCAGCAAATTTCCTTTTGAACCATTTTTATGTTTTTCAAGATAAGAGGTTGATGCGCGGTTATTTGTTTCCATATCAAAAAGTAATTGATTTGTATGATTGTTAAACAAAATATTAAAGTATCTATGATCGCTATTTAACTTTTGCATTTTGCAATACCGGTAATTGCAGGCTATATATAGCAACAAGCTCAGCTATTGAAAACAAAACTGACTTGATTGAGTAAATATAGATATATTTTCATAAAGACTACTAATTTAGTGTGCTTTTTTACACTTTTGAAAAACAGATCATCTACCAGAAAACAATCTCTTGGAAAGATCAATAGTACTTTGCATAAAAAATTTTCTTTTTAATAAAACAAAGCTGAATTAATAACGAATATATGCTTGATATTGAGACAAGGATAAAACTAGGAATTTGACGGATTTACTTATCGCCAATCATCTTTTTGACCACAGCTTGTTCATCGTAACGCATGTAGGTATTTTGGATGCGATCGCAGTAATCATGATGACCATATGAACCAGCACTAAATGGACTAAAAACTCAAGTATAGTTAAACGCGGATGTGAAAGATATCATTCAAGGCGCGTTTAGCGGCATGATATCCCCCCATGCCATGAACACCTCCTCCCGGTGGTGTCGATGCAGAGCAGATATATAATCCTTTTGTAGAGCTTCGATAGGGCGACCAACGCAATGCCGGTCTGGTAAACAGTTGTCCTAAATCCAACGCTCCCCCATTCACATCTCCACCATGGTAATTCAGATTATAATGTTCCAATGCTTCGGTATCGGTCGTGTGCCGAGCCAGGATCCTCTCCCTGAAACCAGGTGCAAATCGTTCTATCTGATTTTCGATAGCAGCTGTCATATCTTTCGTGGATCCATTAGGTACATGGCAATAGCCCCACGCCACCTGTTTGCCTTCAGGGGCTCTGCCAGCATCAAATAAGCTTTGTTGCGCGAGCAAAACAAAGGGTCGATCGGGATGCCTGCCTCTCCCTATTTCCCGTTCCGAATAGGCTACTTCTTCCAATGTATTTCCAATATGGACGGTTCCCGCCTCCCTGCATTCAGCTGCCGTAAAAGGTATAGGCCCATCTAAAGCCCAATCCATTTTGAACAGGCCCATGCCGTAACGGTACCGCTGTAATTGCTTTTTATAAATAGGTGAGAAGGTATGTCCGGCGATTTTCAACAGTTGTTTGGGCGAAGTATCAAATAAAATGGCTTTGGCTTTAGGCAGTTGTCCCAGGGAAGTAATGGTAATATTCGTTTCAATTTTACCCCCTAAAGCTGTAAAATATGCTCCCAAGGCATCCGCCAATCCTTGGCTTCCACCACGTACAATTGGCCAACCCTTTCGATGGCCATTAATCGTTAACACCAAAGCGATAGCAGCGGTGGTGAGTTTTGAAAAGGGCAACATACTATGGGCAGCCATTCCTGCCCATAAACCACGGAGCTGTAGCGTTTTAAATCTTTTTGCTACTAGTTGTGCAGGTAATATAGCCGATAGTCCGAAACGTGCAAAGGCAATCGGGTCTTTAGGAAAACCAAAAGGCCCTAGCAAATCATCGGCAATTTTATCCCAATTATCTATAAGCGGTTTAAACAAACGAAGATAGGTTTCCTGATCGGCTCCAAATGTGGCAGCTGTTTCCTGAAGCCCAACGCGCAATGCAGCAGCACTTCCATCATCAAAAGGATGAGCAGCCAAGATCGTTGGATGAATATAATGTAAACCATACTCTTCCAATGGAAGTTTACTTAGAAAAGGAGAGGCCGCAGCCATTGGATGTACTGCAGAGCATACATCGTGTATATATCCTGGTAAGGTAAGTTCGGCACTACGCATTCCTCCCCCAATGGTTTTCTTCGCTTCCAACACCAGCACACGCAATCCGTGCTGCTGCAAGAGAATTGCAGCTGCCAAGCCATTAGGTCCAGAACCGACAATTACCGCATCATATTCTATTTGTTCGTTGCTCATACAGTGTCCTAAATTACGACCTATCATTGACTAACCAAACACTCCCATCGTTTTTAATTTCCCAAGCAGTAATTGGATTAAAATGATAACCACCTTTGCTCTCTCTAGCGAGCACCAATTCTTTATAACTAGGTTGGTAATAGCCGCTTTCATCAATGGCCCTGCTCATGATGACCGTTGGCTTACCATTCCAGTGCCATAATAAACGAAAAGCAGTATGCGCTTTGCTCAGAACCGGCTCCTGTAAAGCAGCTGTTTGCCAACTTTTGCCCTCATCTGTACTCACTTCTACAGCAGTAATCTTTCCTCTCCCACTCCAGGCAATCCCGCGAATTTCCACCCATCCTTTTTGAATCTGTAGTGGATAAGAAGGAAAAGTAATCATAGAACGTGCATCCATTAAAAAACTAAACTGCCTGATTTTACCTCCTGCTATATTTTCGGAATATTTAGACGTTTCCTCACGCGTCATGAAGGGCTGATCGGCCAGTTCGATACGTCTGATCCACTTTATTTGTGTATTTCCTTCCCAGCCCGGAAGTAACAGCCGCAGGGGATATCCCTGTTCCGGACGAAGCGCCTCGCCGTTCTGGGCATACACCAACATCGCATCTTCATAAGCCTTTTCAATTGGTATGCTGCGCGTCATCACCGCTGCATCATTCCCCTCAGCTAAAAACCAGGTGGCCTTTGGGTCTACCCCTACTTCTCGAAAAATTGTCGAAAGCATCACCCCTGTCCACTCACTCTGGCTGGTTAAACCGCAAATCTCCTGCGGAGTAAGTTCCGCCTTACCGGTACGGAAATTTCCTGAACATTCTATGAAGCAGATGCGTGTAAAAGAAGGGAATCGCTTCAGATCCTGAAGTGTAAATCGCATTGGCTTTTTCACCATACCATGAATAACCAACTCATACTTTTCGGGATCGATCAACGGTACACCGCCATGATTTCTTTCAAAATGCAAGTCTGATGGCGTAATCGTTCCGAATAACTGCTGCAAAGGTGTTCTTGACGAGGTAATTGACGGTATTTTTTGAGGTTGCTCAAAAGGAGAACGGGTTCCTAGAGATCCTGGAGGCACTCCCAATATTTTGGTGGGGTCTTTCGGTACGTCAAAAAGTGGTTTTGCTTCCTGTACTACCTTGCCAAAAGAATCCTGTACCAACACCAAACCGAGCGCTGCTGCCCCGCCGAGCATCCTTCTGCGGCTCATTTTCACTGTTGGAATAACCGTCGGCGTTTGGGTGTCCAGTATTCTTTTCTTTTCCTCTTTCATAGTGAACGCTTATCGTACTTCGCGGCCTCCCTTACGATCATCCGGCACAAAAAGTTTCCTGGCGGGCATCTCGATTTTGGGAAGCGTTTCTGCATTGACCTCTTCATGTTGGTCTACTATCCCGTTGGCGTAAAGCAAAAATGCAGTCAACTGATACACCTCTTCGTTAGACAATGATCCCGGAGCGTTGTAAGGCATTGCGCGACGTATATAGTCAAAAACGGTAGTTGCATATGGCCAATAATTTCCGATAGTTTTGGCTTTGGCGGCATCATTTATTACCAGCTGATCAAAAGGACCATCCCAACCTTTTGGACCATGGCACGAGGCGCATTTCGCCTGGTATATTGGCGCCCCTTGTTCGGCAGATCCCCTCCCCGCTGGCAAGCCTTTCCCATCTGGTGCAATACTGATGTTCCACTTTTTAATAAGTGCTTCATCAGCTTCTTCTCCAAAACCAAAACTAGTCGGCCAATCGGTTTCATCGGGCTTTTCCGGAAACCCAAATTTCCGCTGTTCGGATCTCTTTTTGCTCTCCGAAGAACAAGCGAACATGAACAAAAGCATCATCGTGCAGCACAAAATCCTGTTCATTACTTATTATCAGATACACCATCATATTGCCCCGCATCCAGTGTACTACGTGTTAAGATGTAATGACGATCTCTACGTTCCAGCACCACTCTGATAGAATCCCGATTTTCGTTTAGGCCCACTAAGGTCACCTCTGATCCGTCGGCATTAGTATCATAATGTAAAACCATTTTCTTCCGGATTACCTCCCTAGGTTGCTCGGCAAACTCCCTGGAACGCCTGGTGGTAGCGCCCCGCGGATGAATCATTTTATCCTCATCGCCTATATGCCCCCAAGCCGCTTCGCTGATCCAATCTTTTGGATAAATATCCTGCACTTTATTCTCTGCGTTTTCCTGTCTATTCGGATAACCGTCGCTATTAGCTCTTCGCCCCCCAGCAAAACTGGCAGCCGCTATATTTTTATCTTGCAGGTAAAGCACCCTATCTATCGTATCGGCGTAATAGTGAAACACCCTTCTACCCCCACCTACACCGGCAACTTCGAAGGTACGATCAATATCTCGGATGGGGTTTCCTCCGCCGTTGGATAAGTCGAGTGGTTGCGGTTTTTTTACTTTAAAGGTCATGGTAGTCCACTTTTCGAAGGTCAGATCCTGCCATCGCAAAGAATCATTTGGATCATACGGAATAAGTTCATTGTTTACATAAAAGGCCTTCACATCATAATAACCTCTTAGTTTAGCCACACCTGGAGAGGAAGGTTGTTTATAAGGATCATACCAGAAATTCAACAATTGCACATAGAGAAGCACACCTAAGAATATAATAATGACGGCAGCCTTCAGTCCAAATCGCAGCACATACTGCCATGTTTTATCAAATGCCGGATAGTAATTTACCGGAACGGTATATTCTTCACGGATCATCAGCTGATAGATACGGGGAATATAATAACTCAGAATAAACAGACCAAACAGCACAAAATAAGATGCATAAATATGTACGCCACCTTCATAGGCGAAATTCACAAAAGTGATGCTGCCCAGTGCTCCAGTTAACAGAGCAGCACCGTAAAAGGCTGTTTTTCTAAAAAAAAGCATGGTGCCGGCAAGCAACTCAACAACACCCGTAAACACCTGGTACCAAGGCACAATACCAATAGAAAGCCAATAAATTTTTTGTTGCGTAAGGTCGCCAAAATCGGTATTCAGAATCCCTTCCGAGGGATAAGGCATCTGCACCGGCAATACTTTGGTAAAAGCGAAACCAATAATGCCTATTCCTGCACGGTAACGGGCTATCATCAGCAGCCAATAATACAGTTTATTGTAACTCTTTGTTTTTCTATCAATAGCCGTCCATATCGCCGCACCGGCGAGTGCCATCAGCAAAACCACTATCCAATCTGAATAACCGTACCAAGAGGGTAACCATTGTCCCAAAACACGGAAAGAAGGTTGAAAGCGGGCGATATCGTATAAATCACGATAGTGCAAACCTGTCCAATCGATGCTAAACAAATCCGTATACCACCTCCAATTCCAGGGGATGGACATTAGAACAAAGAACAAAAAAACGATTCGGAACCCGATTTTCTGTGCAAGATTCCAGTCTCTTTTCGGGAGCTGGTCATTTTCTTTTTCCTGACCATTGGTCTTTAAGGCCCGGGCAGTATATGGCTTAACTTGAGTATCCATAGTGAACAATTTAAATAAATTAGAGTACCAGACGACTCCTTCTGCCTACTTTTTTAGCTTCTTCTAATAAGTATTTTTTATCAAGTTGCTGCAGTACAACATGTAGTGAATCTCCTACGTTATTGACGCCACTTAATGTGATCGTGCTATTATTTGTCTGATTAAAATCCAAGGATAAGTCAGCTTCCTGTTTGTCATTTAAACTCTTTAGCACCAGTTTATGTGTAGCTGTATCCAGGTGATAATGGTAATATTGCCGCGCCGTGGTGCCTGTATACTCATAGTCTTTTTCTTTATCATTCGAATGAATAATTTCAACATTAGTAGAAACTGGAGGTATCTGTTTTCCGGTTTTTATACTGAGTGTCGGCCATTTTTCGATTACTACATCTTGCCACCTTAAACGGTTATTCTTATCAAAAGCGATCTGTTCGCCTTTATAAATAAAGCTAGACACATGATAGAGGCCTTCTTTAAGCGGCCCTACTGTCAAGGGATATTGGTAACCTCCTTGCTGATATACAGCATAAGCCTTTGCTCCATAGAAAACCACAAAAAAAAGTATAAAAGCACTTTTCAGTATTAACCGTGCTTTAGACTGCCCAGGTGTATAGGCTAACTTGTAACGATTTGGAAAAGCCGGCTTTTCCAAAGACAATAGCCTGAATAACCGGGGAGCATCATACCATAATAAGAAAAGTGCCAACTGAATGAGATACAAGCTATAAACCGTTTCCCCGCCATCATAAGCCAGATTTGAAAGAAATACATTCCCGGTAAAACACAAAATAATAAAGGTGCCAACGAAAACGGTCTTTCTATTTAACAAAAGTAAACCTGCCAAGATTTCCACCAAGCCCAGAAATACTTCAAAAGACGGTGCAATCCCTAATGAAAGGGAAAAAATCTTCCAGGGAGATAAATCACCGTAATTTGTATTTAGCGTACTTAAAGCTGGATGAGGTGATTGCAACGGAAATAGCTTAATGAAGCCATAGGCTATAACACCTATAGCCAAACGATAACGCACAATAATACGCAGGATGTGGTACAGACGTGCATATTCTTGTCTTTTATCGATAAATGACCATGCAATAGCAGCAAGGACTGCGATAAGTCCCATGATGCCCCAATCGGCAAATGTGTGGATTCCCCAAAAGTCGGGCGATGTGGACGTATCTACGATCTGCCGCGTATACCTACTGAGATTGAAAAGATCGGCCAAACTGATATCCAACCAGCTTATTTGATGTAATCTTTGATAAAATTTCCAATCTACGGGTACAATCTGCAGCAGGAGGTAAACGAAAAGAAAGCGAAAAAGAACTTTTTCATATCCCTTCCACACCGACGTTTCATTAATAGCATTATTTTCCATAATCGTTGATTAAAAACATCCTTAATAACCAGGGTTTTGCTCCAATGCATCATCCGTTAACAGTTGTTCTGATGGCAAAGGCATGAGCAACTTATTGGGATCACTTATATTCAGTACCGCGGCCGCCCTGCCGGTACGCACCAAGTCGAACCATCTGTGTGCCTCCAAACCAAATTCCAGTCTTCTTTCGTTTTCAATGGCCAATAATAAATCGTCAGAATTTGTTGCGGTGTTATTGGCAAGTCCTGCTCTACTCCGCACTGCGTTCAGATCGGCCCTTGCCTGTTCACTTTCATTTAACTCGCTTAGGGCTTCTGCTCGTATCAGGTATAATTCGGCTATACGGATGACATAACTGGGATCCGTAGCGGGGCTTCTATAATAAAGGTTACCGTACCAGCGGTTCTGATTATCCCGTGCCACCAGTGCACTGCGACTCCCTCCTGTTTCAGGATCATTCACCAAATTCACAAAAGTGTTATTCGGTGCCCATTGTCGGGTACCTCCATTTTGTTGCGGCTGCCATTGTCCTCTATGTGGATTCAGTTCGTTGGCGTTGTAAAAAATCTCAAACACCGATTCACGGGTACCTGTCACACCATCGGCGAAAAAAGCATAATATGGGTTCAGCAGCTCATAATTCGCTCGATCGTCTATCAGCCGTGTTGCATAATTGATGGCTTCCTGCCAATTGTTATTATACAAGTAATACCGGGCCTTAAGCGCCCATACTGTTTTACGTGTTGCCTGAAAACGATTGGTCGTTTCCGTCAAAAGATTTTCCGCCTGATTCAAATCAGCCAGTACTTGCGCATAGGTTGCCTCTGCCGAGCTGCGTGTTATACCCGCGTTATCACCTACATTTAAGGTCGGTTCAGTAGTCAAAGGTACTCCGCCCCACGTACGCACTAGATCAAAATAAGCCAAAGCTCTGATAAAATAAGCTTCTCCGGCAATTCTATCGCGAACGGATTGGGCAATGACATTTTCATCGAGTTCTGTCACGTTCTTAATCACCTGATTCGCACGGTTAATGGCTACATAGATACCTTTCCATGTGCTGGAAATCGTAGCGTTTTCGGCATTTACTTGATGATTAATAAACTCCTGTACCTGTGACTGAGAGCCTGTCCACTCAATATTATCTCCCGAAAGGTAAGCAATGGACTGAAAATCCACACTGTAATAAGATCGCAAAGCACTGTAAACACCGTTTAGTGCTGCATTTGCCGAGGTTTCATCTACAATGATATTTTCGCCGGAGATCGATGCCTTTGGCTGTACATCCAAAAATTTATTGCATGCAGCCAGCCCGACAAAAGAAACAATAGTTATTATATGTGTTAAAATACGCTTCATGATCTGTTAAAATGTTAAGTTAATCCCCAATTGAAAACTTCTAGGTTGAGGTGGCGTACCAAGATCAATGCCCTGTTCGTTCTGCGAACTACTTGCCGCGGCCTCTGGATCCAAGCCTGTATAGCTTGTCCATGTAAAGAGATTATTGCCCTGCAGGTAAAAACGTAGCTTTTCCAGATGAAGCTTATCTGATAGTTGTTTTGATAAAGTATAGCCTATTGTTAAAGAGCGTAAACGCAGGTACGATCCGTCTTCCAGCCACCTACTTCCACCATCCCGATAGTTATTTACATTTACCCCATCAGATCGTGGCACATCGGTAACATCACCGGGTTGTTGCCATCGATCCAAATTAGAGGCGAAGATGACACGTGCAGCATCGCGAGCCCCTCCCCCCTCACCGAAAAATCGGTTATGGTTATACACTTCATTGCCATAGGAAAACACCAGAAAGGCCGCAGCATCAAACCCTTTATAAGTAATCGTATTGGTTAAACCTCCAAAAAAGTCGGGCCATATACTACCCATAATTTTCCGATCGGCCGTCGTAATCCTTCCATCATTATTCACATCTTCATAAACCGCATCGCCTGTTTGTGGATCGACATACAGTTGGTTATATACCCAAAAAGAATAAAGAGGACTTCCTTCCTGAAAGAGAATCAGATCACGGCTCCCATAGTTTAGTGGTCTATCAAGCTTCTCGATCTTATTTACATTTCTGGAAATATTAAAGCTTGTCTGCCAGGTAAAATCCTGTTTCCTAATGTTATAGCTGCTGATAGCCAATTCAAATCCTTTATTGCTTATTTCGGCGGCATTACTGGTATAACTGTCATAGCCTGTTGTAGCGGCCAAGGTAACCGGTAACAAACCGTCTTTTGTATACTTATCATACACGTTAAGCGATATATCGAGTGCCTGCTTAAACAAAGACACATCCAAGCCAATATTTAACTGATCTGTTCGCTCCCAACGTAATTGCTGATTGGGTAACTGCTGGGGAGAGATTCCGGGAATTCCCTGATAGGAAGAGCCTATACCCGACCATAACCTACGTGCCGCGAAATCACCGATACCATTTTGATTTCCCGTGCTACCGTAACTTGCCCGTACTTTCAAGTCATCAATAAAGGAAACGTTTTTCAAAAAAGACTCTTGTTTCACCCGCCACGCAGCACCTACAGCGGGAAAATATCCCCATGGATCTGCCGATCCAAAACGGGAAGATCCGTCCGCTCTGATGGAGAAATCAATGAGGTATTTATCCTCAAAAGCATAATCGATTCTTCCGAAAAAAGAAGCGAGGTTAGATTTTTCCCATGCCTGACTACTGGTACTTGTGGCTGCAGAAGAAATCAGTTTAAAATCGTTACTTGCAAAGCCTCTTCCCTGAGCGCTAGTGCGTTCCAGTGTGGTACCTTGCAGCGTGTTTCCCAACAATACTCCAAAACTATGCTGCTCATTGAATCGCTTGCGATAGGTTAATGTTTGCTCGTTGATCCAGGTAGTTGCCTGACCGATAGCAGACGTAGCCAATCCATTCGGACTACCTGCAATCAATAAATTGTTCCAATATTCGCTTTCGTTATAGTTATTATAGTCAATACTAAATGTCGAACGAAACTTCAAATCCGGTAAGATATCTATATCGGCATATAAATTACCGATATATCGTAGACTCGTTGATGTGACGTCATAGTTTTCCAGCAATAATGTCAGATTATCAAAACCCGCACGGCCAACCAATACTCCTTGATCATTATAAGGAGAAAGGTAAGTAGGCGTATGCAGGGCGGCCTGCAACAAACCGCCTTGGGGGCCATCTCCTGCCCTGGCCTGATTACGCCCGGTTCTACCGAAGGTGTTGCTGGTTCCGATCTGCACACGGTCGTTTATTCGTTGATCCAAGTTCACCTTAAAACTTGCACGGTCAAAACTGATCGGTTTTAGAATAGACTCCTGTTTATTGTATCCACCTCCCAAATAATAACGGGTATTAGCAGACCCACCTCTAACCGAAATATCTGCATTCGTAAGCGAAGCCGTTCGAAATGCTTCTCCTAATCGATCGTATGTTTGCTGTTCCTCAGGGAGCCCTCTGCCAGCTTCACCGTTGATCACCTCACTCACCGGACGAAAAGGTTCTGGTCGACCAATATTTCGATTGTACTCATTCACCAATTCAGCATGCTCTGGCCCTGTCGTTAGGTCCCACAACTTTACTGCTTTCGCGAATCCTTGTGATACATTGACGTCTATCTTCGGCTTTTGGTTAAAATTCCCTCGTTTGGTGGTGATCAGAATCACACCATTGGCTCCTCTTGAACCATAAAGCGCCGTTGCTTCAGCATCCTTCAGCACTTCTATACTTTCGATATCTGCAGGATTGATATCAGCGATGGGAGAAGTAGCTTTCCCTCCCGTGTTCACCGTCTGCAAGCTGTTCGTATTCAAGAAAACACCATCTACTACATATAGCGGATCATTACTCGCATTAATAGAAGTAGCTCCTCTTAAGCGTACATTCACTGCCTCACCCGGCACGCCTGTATTGCTGGATATCTGTACGCCGGCAACTTTACCTTGCAATTGTGCATCAAAACCTCCGGCGGGAATATCCTTGCTTTCAGCAGGGTTTACCTTACTAACAGAGCCTATTAAATTCCTGCGTTGCTGGGTAGTATATCCTACTATAACGACATCATTTAATTGGTTAAAGCCAGGTTTTAATAAAATTTCTATCTCTGCACTGTTCGCTACCACCGTTTTTTTATCGTATCCGATATAGCTTACCACGAGTGTGTAAGGAAACTTCTGTCCGGTTACGAAACTGAATTCGCCCTTATCGTCCGTAGAAGCGTTATGAGTAACCCCCTGAATCTGAACCAAAGCACCCGGTAGGGGCTGCTTCGTTAAGGAATCTAGAACGACTCCTCTTAATGTTGAATTAACTAATGGCTTGGTTTCCTGTGCTTTTACAACAGTGCTAAAAAAGATTAAGATCAATAGAAAAGAAAGTGCAGCGAGCTGCGCATTCTTTGGATAACTTTGCATAAAATTTGAGTTTAGTTAATTATGAGGTACCGGCGCAACGCCAATTGATAACCAGGTACCTATTTATAAATCCTAAAAGGAACGTTTTTTACACATCAATCCCAACATCGCCATGTTGAGAAATAATAGATTGTTTTTTGCATTATTTAATCGTTTTACACTTCCTCAATCACTAAAGGTTGAATATAGTGACAAATGTATAACAAATTTTCAATAAAATAATACAATGTCTATAAATTTAGTATACTATTTATTTTTGTTTATATATTTGCTCACGCTTATACGAAAATGCTGTCCATATTAATGATGCTAAAAATCATTTATTTAGCTATTCATTGAAGAGGCATCTCGGCGATAAAAAACAAAAAAAGGAGGAGTCATGTATTAGACACCATACGTAAAAAGAAGAGGGGCTAGGCGCCCCTCTAAGGAAAATTAAAGTAACAGCGTTCATTGGTACTGCTCTCTGTTACCATTTTTAAGTTTAAACCTCACGTAAAAGTATGCAAAATTCTTTTAAAGGGAGGACACTGTATCGTGTTCTTTCCTTAAGGGGGCCTCTACGTCATTTTTTTATAGGCTTTCTTATTTATCTGTATATACCTGTGCTTTATGCTCAACAAGCCAATCAACCACTTATCAATTCAACCTTACAGGGGAAGGTGATAGATGCAAAAAACAACGAAGGGATCGTGGGTGTAACCATTCATATTAAGGGCACCACCCATACTGCCCAAACAGACGCAGAGGGCAACTTCGCGTTTATTACGGGTCAAAAATTCCCTTACATCTTAGAAGTGCGTTCCATCGGCTATGAAAGACAAGAAATAACTGCTACAGGAAGCCCTATCACGATTGCTTTACAGGAACTCTTCAATCAATTAGAAGACGTAGAGATTGTAGGATATACACAACTCAGAAAAGATGCACGCACAAGTGCAATTACTACCCTACAGGCAAATGATCTTTCAAAGGCTTCCTACCCTACACTTACCGAAAAACTACAGGGCCAGGTGCCTGGTTTGATGATATCTAGTAACTCGGGTGTTCCTGGCACCTCGGTACTGGTTCGCCTGCGCGGAGCTACATCCATAACAGCCGGCAATGATCCATTATATGTCATCGACGGTGTCTTCATAAACAATTCTAGTTTGCAAGGACTTTCAAGGGGCCTTGGAGGTCAAACACCTAACCCGCTTGCTGATCTGAATCCGGATGATATAGCGTCTGTTTCCGTATTAAAAGATGCCAATGCAACAGCTATTTACGGAGCCCGGGGTGCAAACGGTGTGATCTTGATTACCACAAAAAGGGGAGCTAAAAATGCCAAAACCAATCTAAGCTATTCAGGAGATTATGGATTAGGAAAAGCCACCAATCTTTGGGAGCTGGTTACCGGACCGGAACACGCTGCCTTAGTCAATCTTGTGCACTTAAATGATGGTAAATCATTTGAAACAAGACCTTTTAGACCGCTATCGGACGTAGTAGCTGGTTTCCCTGCTTACGGGAACCCGGAAGATCAGCAGACATATGATCGTGTAAGTGATGTTTTTCGCACGGCACACACCACAAGACATAACTTAGCACTCTCAGGTGGCGACGCAAAGACCAATTTTTATCTGGGGGCCGAGTATCAAAACCAGGAGTCGACATTGAAATTACAGGACTTCAGACGTTATTCTTTTCGTTTTAATTTAGATCATGCTGTCAGTGACCGTCTCAAAGTTGGTACAAGCAACAGCCTTTCTAGTGTTCCCAGAAGATTGGTACGAGTAGGCGACGGCCCCGCTGGTTTATTCCAGGCTGCCTTACACACACCTACCTTCTACCCGATCTATAATGAAGACGGTAGCTATTCAAAACCTACTGTATTTGATAATCATATTGCGATATTGGAAAATTCAGACACACATTCAACCAGTATCCGAAGTATTAACAATCTCTATGCAACGTATAATATTTTACCTAATCTCTCTTTTAAATCATCTATAAACAGCGACTACAACAACTATCACGAAACGGCTTATTATAATACGAATTTGGTATACGGTCAACCGGCAGGTGAAGCCAATGACGTCGTAACTACACGGCATTCCATCATAGCTGAACAGCTGATCAATTACAATTCGTTCAAAGGCAAAAATGATCTGGCCATTTTTCTAGGTAATACCGTACAATTCACAAAAACAGACCGTGCTAGTTTAACGGGCACAGGATTTTCCAGCGACCAACTTAAAAAGATAACATCAGCTGCTATACAAACAGGGTCTACAACTGCTTCCGAATATGGTTTGGTTTCCTTTTTTTCAGGAGCTAACTACTCGTATGACAAACGATATATTGTAGATGCCAATTTCAGAGCCGATGCTTCCTCGCGTTTTGGTAAAAATAACCGCTGGGGTTTTTTTCCCTCTATTGGACTAGGATGGAATATCAGTAATGAAAGCTTCTTTCCAAAAACCGATGTTGTTTCGAATTTAAAAATCAAATCGAGTTATGGCCTTACCGGGAATCAGGATATTGATGACTTTGCCTCACGCGGACTGTGGAGCGGTGGAGCCAACTACAATGAGCATCCGGGATTAGCACCAAGTCGTTTAGGCAATGAAGATCTCAAATGGGAATCTACCCGTCAGTTTGATATAGGTTTGTCTGGCGAACTACTTAATGACCGATTATCTTTTGAATTCGACTTTTATAATAAGTATACAAAAGATCTCCTGTTACAGGTTCCCGTAGCTTCCAAAACCGGCTTTTCATCTGTTTACCAAAACATCGGAGAAATAAGCAATCGCGGTGTCGAATTACTATTGAGCAGTCGGAACATCAGCAGAAAAGATTTTAACTGGACAACAACCTTCACGATCTCACACAACAGAAACCGCATCGAAAAATTACCAACTCCGATTACCGGAAGTTATGGTATGTACCGTTTAGAGCAGGGCTATTCCTTATATTCGGTTTGGGTATTCAACTATTTGGGAGTTGACCCACAAACAGGACAAGCACTTTATGAAGATATCAATGGGGACGGCAAAATATTAGGTGAAGACGATCGCAAAATCATCGGCAACGCCTGGCCTAAGTTCGAGGGAGTCTTTAAAAACACCTTTACCTATAAGAACCTCGACTTAAATGTCAATATTTTTTACCGCTCGGGCAATCATTTATTTAATTATACCGCGATGTTTCTGGACGTGGGTGGAACAAGAGGTGTAACGCGCTCCATTCAGAAAAGTGCTCTCAACTATTGGAAAGAGCCCGGTGACACGAATGTGCTACCGAAGCCCACTTCTATCCAAAATGCAGATGGCAGCCGGAATTATGAAGGAAATTCCAGTAGATTCTGGGAAGATGCTTCTTTTATACGTTTACGGGATGTCACTTTGGGTTATACACTGCCTAAGTCGGCCGTGGAAAATATCGGACTGAACAATGTCCGCTTATATATTTCGGGTTCTAATTTATGGACATTAACGGGCTATTCCGGACCAGATCCTGAAACCAATAGCGCGGCCGACAGCGGTAGCGGATTGGTTCAGGGATTGGATTTCAATGGGGTACCCCAAAGCAAATTTGTGAATTTCGGCATAAACATAACCTTCTAACAATAATTTGATGATGAATAGACATTTTTTGTATATTATTTACCTGATATGCTTCACTTCCTGCTCCAGCATATTAGACACTGAACCGCAGGATAATCTTTCGGACGAAGCCGTCATTGTGGATAAACGTTCAGCAGAGGCGGCACTTGCAGGTGTCTACGACGGCCTTCAAAGCTATATTACTTCCAGTATTATAGGTTTAGAATTGGCCGGAGATAACGTGGTAAACTTTAACAGCCAAAACAATGTGGTAGCGAACAAAACCTCCGCTGGTGCCGGTGGTGGGTTTGCTGATATTTACACCACTATTAACCGCGCCAATTTCGTACTTGATAAAGTGGCTGGGCTGACAGATGACCTTATTCCGAGCGCAGACAAAAGTATTTTACTTGGTGAGGCCTATTTTTTAAGGGCACTGGCCTATTTTGATCTAGGAAAAACATTCGGAGGCGTACCGATTGTATTGGAACCTGCAACCTCCCCAACAGCACATATTGGAATCAAGCGGAGTAGTTTACAGGAAACCTATGCGCAGGTTCTTGCCGATTTAAATCAAGCGGAAAGTCTATTAAACAACACAGTGAACCGCAACCGCGCTAATCAAACCTCTGTTTTTGCGCTGAAAGCTCGGCTCTATTTATATACCGCGCAATGGGAATTGGCAGAGGAGTATGCCACCAAAAGCATTGAAAACAGTGCTTTTCAGTTAGTAAAACCCTATTCCCGATTCTTCGAAGAACAAAACACCCCAGAATCCATTTTTGAGATTGCTTTCAGTCCATCCGACCGAAGCTCTTTTTATACGAATTGGCTTTCTCCAGCACAGGGCGGAAGGCACGATTATATCCCCGAACGTGCGTTCGCAGGCCTATTATTAGACCCCAATCTGGGAGGTTCGCGAAGCAGCTTACTCTTCAGAACACCCCAAGGGATTTATGATCTTATCCAGTATGGCAAACAGGATGGTACCAGTTCTATTTTTGTTTTGAGAATAGCCGAACAATACCTCATTCGGGCTGAAGCCCGAGCAAAAAAAAACGCTCGGGACTTATCTGGCGCGGTAGCCGATCTCAATAGTATAAAATCACGGGCAGACATTGCCAGCTTCCCGTTGAGCGCTAACACAACTATAGAAGATGTGCTCATTGCAATTGAGAATGAGAGAAGGTTTGAACTTCCTTTTGAAGGCCATCGATTTGCAGACATTGTTAGAACGGGAAGAGCTGCAGAAGTATTTGGAGCAATCAATCCCAACTTAAAAAACCCTGATTTCTGGATTTTTCCAATCCCTTTTAGTGAATTGCAGAAAGATCCAGATCTAGAGCAGAATCCCGGTTATTAAATAAATCAGAAACTTTATATATTAACATTATCATGAAGAAAAACACCTTATTAACACTTATCTTTTTATGTGGCTTTCTTTTCTGTAACGCCCAAACGCCCATTCAGATCAACGAATCTTCCACCACCCGGCATGGCCCGGAAAAAGGATCACTCATTATTATAGGCGGAGGTGGATCGACACCGGCGATATGGCAAAAATTTCTGGAGTTGGCAGGCGGTAAAGAAAAAGCAAAAATTGTGGTGATCACTGCCGCCGTTGGCGATTCGGCCGCCGTAACTAAAAAATCAGCAGAAAAGATCAAAGAGGAACTGGGCATCTCCAACGTAACCATCTTACATACGAAAGATCTTAATCAGGCGAACAGTGATGCCTTTATTGCTCCATTGAAAGAAGCAACAGGTGTCTATTTTGATGGAGGCAGACAGTGGCGCATTGCAGATTCTTACCTGAACACACGTACGCATCAAGCTTTTTTTGATGTGTTAAACAGAGGAGGCGTTATCATCGGCACTTCTGCCGGCGCTTCCATTCAGGGATCTTTCCTGTGGAGAGGGGACACAAAAGGACCGCATATTTTAGTTGGAGATCATACCCAAGGTTTAGGATTTTTAAAGAATTCTGCCATCGATCAACATTTATTAAAGAGAAACAGGCAATTTGATCTCGTAAATTTTATTAAAGATTCGCCACAACTAATCGGCATTGGACTGGATGAGGCCACATCCATTCTCGTGCAAAGAGATACACTTGAAGTCATTGGCAAATCGTACGTTGCTATTTTTGACTACGACACCATTATTGGCAAACATAACAATCGCGTCGTAAATGATAAAGAAAACCATTTAGCGTCTTCCGGTCCGTTTTTCTTTTTACATGAAGGACAAAAATATGACCTTAAAGAGCGCAAGATTATTCTTGAAAACAAGGAAGACAGAGAAGAAAAGCCAGGTTCGGGTAATTAAACATGAAAGGGGCTGCTTATCTCACAGCCCCTTTTGCTAATATAGCCTATCAATAGATTTAGTCCAAACCACCTTTACGGTTAGGAGAACGTTGTACCGGCCATTCCATCTGCTCACCGGTTCTGCTATTCAAAGGCAATTTCACTTTCTCATTGGATGCGCGGCCGACATCTTCACTGGCCATGTACGCTAGGATAGCTGTTAAGATCGCATTGCTCCGCACATCATCAAAAACGATTTTGTCGTAAGTATCCCTGTTAGTATGCCAGGTATAGGTACCGTACGACCAATTGAGTGAGCTCAACGAAAAGGCCGGGACCCCTGCTGCAACAAACGAGGCATAGTCAGATCCACCACCTCCGGGTGTTCCCGGGAAGCTGGTCTCTATGTGCTTACGAATATCCGATGGCACTTGAGACAACCACCTACCGATATAGTCATAGGCGTGTAAAAACCCTTGTCCGCCAATATTCACCACTCTACCCGTACCATTATCCTGATTGAATAGTGCTTGAATATTTTTCACGACTTCTGGATGATCTTCCACATAGGCTCTCGAGCCATTCAGCCCCTGCTCTTCACTCCCCCAATGCCCTACGATGATCGTTCTTTTTGGATTTGGATAAATCTTTTTGAGGATACGCATGGCTTCCATCATCACGAGAGTACCGGTGCCGTTATCTGTGGCCCCCGTGCCTCCATCCCAAGAGTCAAAATGCGCAGATAGAAACACATATTCATCGGGCTTTTCTGTTCCCTTGATTTCGGCTAAGGTATTAAAGGTAGGTACGATACCTAAATCTTTCGAATCAACTTTTACACTCAGTGTCGGTGCCTTGCCAGCTGCTGTAAGACGGTATAATAAGCCATAGTCTTCCAAGGCGACATCTACGGCCGGTACTTTCAGCGTATTAGCTCCGAAAATCTTGTCGACACCGAAACCGTTCGACCAGTTGGAACTGATAATACCGATCGCTCCCGCATTCTCCAGAGCCCTATGCAGTTCTTTGGCTGTATAGCCCGTTTTTTGAAGACGCTCTAACCATTCTTTTTGCTGGGCTGTACGCTGCTGTTTCATCTTCTCAAAAGATTCTGGTGTAGCAAATTCTTCCCAATTATAATCGGGTCTTCCGGTTGGTTGGGGCATGGATACCAGCACAAATTTGCCTTTTACGGAAGGCAACCATGCCTGAAAAGCCAGCGAATCTTCCGCATCGGCTAAAGCAATAGTCTCCCCGGTAATGGTTTTACCTTTGGTATTCGGACTCCATGCCAGCTGCATCCCCTCGAGTGACTTCACGCGGGGCGATAACATATCAATATGGGTGATACCACGTTCCCATCCCTTCCACTCGCCCCATTTTTCATTTCGTGCATCAACGCCCCAACTGCCATATTTGGCTACGGCCCAATCATGGGCCTGCTGCATCTGGGGGCTTCCCACCAAGCGGGGCCCTATACCGTCCATCAGCTCCTGTGCCAATGCTTCCAGTTGGGAGTTATCGGTACCTTCTTTCACCAAGGCCTCCACTGTTGGGGATAATTTAACAGGAAGATCTTCTCCCCTGCCTCCTCTTAGCTGCGCTTGGGCAATACTCGTAAATAAGGTAACGGATAACAGGAATACACTGGCAGCTCTTCTCCAGTGCAAGTTACGACTTGTAGTAAAATGATTGTTCATGTATATAAGATAAGGTAAAATATAAATTTCGCCATTTCCATGACAATATCAAATATGTTTGGTATTATCTCGACAAACCTTTAAATAAATAATTATCTTATGACATACTTCTTGTATTGATCATCGAGTTCTTTAGACACCAGTCTAATCTACTATTCTAACTCATTGTAACTTAAAGAAGTTATATATATATTTACGTATAACTTTGACAGTCAACGACGTATGAATGCATTATTCAAAAAACTCAACTTCAGGGACCAAAAATCAGTTCTGTCCATTAACCATCCTGGTAGTTTCCAAAAGGAACTTGACGAAATCTCCTGCCTAAGCCGCATCATTACCGATGCAGATCGGGCCGAAAGCATTCCCTTTGTGATTGCTTTCGTAACTAAGCAAACAGAGATCGATAGTATTATCACACAGGTCGCTCCAAAACTGGAAGCGGATACCATTCTATGGTTTTGCTATCCGAAAGGCACATCGAAAAGATACAAATGCGATTTCAATCGTGATACGGGATGGGCAAGTTTGGGAAAACACGATCTGGAACCTGTTCGACAGGTAGCCATAGATGAAGACTGGAGCGCCCTACGCTTCCGGAATGTAGATCAGATCAAGCAGATCACCAGACGGCAGAGTTCCGCCCTCACAGATAAGGCGAAGCAACGAACCACAAACAGGAAAGGACGCTGACAGCTGTCCGTTTTCAAACAATAAATGTATGGATACCGACAATATAGTGATAAAAACAGCGCTGCTGTGAATGACCAAATAAATTAAAATAGTCACGTTCGATAACATGAAGTTGTAAATATTAAATTTTAATCGTAATATTGCGATTATATCAAAGAAGATGGGAGCAACGAAATCGGGACTATTTAGCAAGGAACAGAATGAAATGGCGATGATGGCCAAGGCCATCGCGCATCCGGCAAGGATTGCCATCTTGCAATACCTAGTCAGAAAAAATGCCTGTGTGTGTGGCGATCTTGTTGAAGAGCTTGGCCTTGCGCAGGCCACCACGTCGCAACACCTGAAAGAACTTAAAACGGCAGGCATTATACAGGGCTCCATAGAAGGAGCCAGTATTTGCTATTGCATCAATCCTATCGTTTGGAACCAATATCGCATCCTTTTCAGTGACTTCTTCAGAGAGGTTGACCTGCGCGGAGAAAAGTGCTGTTAAAATTTTTTACTTTATATAATCGTAATATTACGATAAATTAGTGTTTTAAAATGATGAAAACAGAGAAAGAATTAAAAGAACTGGTAAAGGAGAAGTATGGCCAGATCGCTTTACAGGATAAGGAAACCAATCAAACTTCCTGCTGCGGATCAGGGTGTTGTTCGGATGAGGTTTATAACATTATGAATGATGACTATTCCAACATGGAAGGCTACAGTTCAGATGCCGATCTGGGACTCGGTTGCGGTCTCCCCACGCAGTTTGCGCAGATCAGAAAGGGAGACATTGTGATCGATCTGGGGAGTGGCGCAGGAAACGATTGCTTTATTGCCCGTCATGAAACGGGAGAAAGCGGTAAAGTAATCGGTATTGATTTCACCTTGGCGATGATCCATAAGGCACGTGAAAATGCAGAAAAACTGGGCTATAACAACGTAGAGTTCCGCGAAGGAGATATAGAGGAGATACCTGTACTATCCAATGCTGCTGATGTGGTGGTGAGTAATTGCGTTCTCAACCTGGTGCCTAATAAAAAGAATGTATTTAAGGAAATTTACCGGATACTTAAGCCGGGTGGACATTTCAGTATTTCGGATATTGTATTGACAGGCAATCTTCCCGAAAAACTCCGAACGGCCGCCGAGATGTATGCCGGTTGTGTCTCCGGTGCTATTCAGAAAGATGAATATCTTTCCCTAATTTCCTCCAATGGTTTTACGGGGATGGTACTGCAAAAGGAAAAGCAGATCCTCATTCCCGATGATATCCTCAAGAACTATTTATCAGAGGAAGAAATGGATACTTTCAGAAAAGATGATGCCGGAATATTCAGTATAACCGTTTATGGCAGAAAACCGCAAGAGTCTTGCAGCGACCCAAACTGTAATTGTTAAACCAATAAATAATTAACTGATCATGAGAAAAATTTTAGTGCTCTGCACGGGCAACAGTTGCCGCAGCCAGATAGCAGAAGGCTACTTGAGACATTTTGCAGAAGGCCAAGCCGAAATATACAGTGCAGGTGTGGAAACCCACGGAGTTAATCCAAGAGCCGTAGCTATCATGAAAGAAGATGGTATAGATATTTCCGCTCATACCTCCAATAACATCGATGAATATAAGGACATTGATTTCGATTACGTGATCACCGTATGCGACAATGCCAAAGAACGTTGTCCCTACTTTCCGTCAAAGGCCATAAAATTTCACCATAACTTTCCAGATCCTGCAAAGGCTGTTGGCACCGAGGTCGAAGTCATGCAACAGTTCCGAAATGTCAGGGAACAGATCAAACAGTACAGTCAGGAATTTATCCAGCAACACTTATCATGACTTTAGACGCGAATAGCTGTCATCCAACAGGAAACAGGAAACGTCTCTCATTTTTAGATCGTTACCTGACGCTCTGGATTTTTCTTGCAATGACTACAGGCGTGTCTATTGGCTACTTTGCTCCGGGTATGCCGGATTATATCAACTCCTTTTCATCAGGCACGACAAACCTACCATTGGCGATAGGGCTTATTCTGATGATGTACCCTCCATTGGCAAAGGTTCGGTATGAGCAGATGGGTAAAGTTTTTTCCAGTTATTCACAGAATGCTGCTATTTCCTTCACCGCAGCAGGCAATAATTTCGAATTGGCAATTGCCGTGGCCATAGGAGTCTTCGGTATCAATTCCGGACAGGCATTTGTAGGGGTGATAGGACCGCTTGTAGAAGTCCCCGCGCTGATTGCCCTTGTTAATGTTGCGTTTTGGCTACGCACAAAATTTTATACTTCGTCCCTGCTTAATCCAAGGATAAGCATTATAGGCGGCGTATGAATGCCTATATTATGTTGTTCTGTCCCATCAAACTACAGTGCTTTACCTCCAGTTATTACTATACCAACAATATTTTAAGCCACAATGCAAAAGAATACCTAGCTTACGAATTAACAATAGATGCAGACATTTTTAACATTATCGAAACAACTGATCGTTAATTTCAAAACGAAATGGAAAATGCACAAATAATTGTATTTGACGGGAATAATCAGCCATTGCGACGGCTGGAACAGGTCCTCCCTGTTTTAAAACCGGAAGAAATACTGATAAAAAATCTTTTCACGACCCTTTGTGGAAGTGACCTTCATACCTACTGCGGTGTACGCCAGGAAAAAACGCCTACCGTGTTGGGACATGAAATTGTGGGCGAGATCATCGCTTTTGGTGAGGGGCACCCGCAGAGTGACTACAGTGGTCAACCTCTTAAGATCGGCGACCGGGTCACCTGGACGATATTTGCAGCCGACAAAAACTCACCGCAATCGCAGGTGGGTATGCCGCAAAAATCAGATGTACTTTTTAAATATGGCCATACCATGCTTACCAAGGATGACGCACTGCATGGTGGCTTATCCACACATTGCGTATTGCGCAAGGGAACGGCAGTTTTAAAACTGCCGAAGGATATACCCCTGCCGGTCGCTGCAACCATCAATTGTGCTGTGGCTACTGTAGCCGGGGCATTACGGCTCGCTGGAAATGTACAGAACAAAACTATTTTAATTACCGGCAGTGGATTGTTGGGTGTTATCTGTACAGCAATGTGTCATGTGGCGGGTGCCAGTGAGATACATCTTACTGATGTGGATGCCCTCAGGCTTGAACAGGGTAAGGGATTTGGGGCAAGCCAACTGCATCTGTTTAATGAAACGCTGGACACCTTACCCTCTAGAGTGGACATAGCTTTCGATATGAGCGGTTCTCCGGATGCGATGGAAGACGGACTGAACCGGCTTGATGTTGGCGGCATTGCCGTTTGGGTAGGAGCCGTCTTTAAAAATAGGAACATTAACGTGAACGCTGAAAATGTTGTCCGGAAGCTGATCTCCATCAAGGGACTGCACAATTACAACTTTGAAGACTTTGCAACTGCTGTAGCGTTTGTTAAAAAACATCACCAGACGTATCCCTTCAAGAACATTGTAAGCAAAGAGTTTAATCTTACCGATGCCGAACAGGCATTCAGGTACGCCATGGAAAATAAACCACTGAGGGTTGGAATAAATATAAACGGATCGAGTGGGACGAACTAAGCAAACATCCTTTCGCAAACAGCAATGGAAAATGCTGCTCATCACCATGCTATGTTACCTGTTTTTCTATACCGGGCGTCACAATTTTGGCTGGGCGGCCAATGGTATGGCTTCTGCACTGCATTTATCTTATAGTACCATTGGCTGGATCAGCTTTTCGATGCTGATTGGTTATTCCATCGGGCAACTAATCAACGGGAACCTGGCTGACCGGTTAAGTGCTCGGCTTATGGTAACGGCCGGGGCTTACCTCTCTATCCTGATCAATGTCGCTATTAGTTTTTCCAATGAGGGCTGGGTGATCATGGTATTATGGACGTTGAACGGGTACTTCCAATCGATGGCCTGGGCACCAGGCGCCAAACTGATCAATAATTGGTGGGGAGAAAAGGAACGTGGAAAAGCATTCGGTTTTTATACGATGGCAGCAGGATTATCGTCCGTGGTCACCTACCTTATTTCAATCCTTTTGATACAGCAGGATTATGAATGGCGTATGCTGTTCCGTTTACCAGTCTTGTTGCTTTTGGTTTCCGCTACTTTGTTTATGATTATTGCTCGTGACAAACCACCACTTAAACTCGCTCAGCGTCCCGCTACCGACGAGAAAGCCGCTGTAAAGGAAAACTGGTCCTATCAATATAGCTATGTGCTGAAGAATAAAAGATTTTTATTAGTCTCCCTGGCATTTGGATTTGAAAGTATGGCACGCTATGGTCTTGTTTTTTGGGTACCCGTACACTTTCTGGGCCAGGATTGGAAGCAGAGCTCCAATAGTTTATGGGTAACACTTTTACTGCCGATGGGTATGGCAGCCGGGGCTCTATGTTTCGGGCTGGTATCGGATACGCTGTTTAAGAAAGATCGTATGAAAGCCATTCTTGTAGGAATGCTCGCCAGCGCATGTGTATCGATTTTAGTCTATTTAACACCGGGTAACTGGCTACTTTTATCCGGTTTATTGATGTTATTAGCCGGGTTTTGCGTGTACGGACCACAGGCTTGTTTCTGGCCACTCAGCCCGGATCTGTTAGGTGATAAATATACCGCTACAGGTGTCGGTTTTATGAATATGTGCGGATACCTGTTCGCCGCATTAGGCGAACCCTTATTAGGTCATGTTATTGACTGGACAAAAACCACTAACAGTATTTTCATTGTGATTACCATCATCTGTTTACTATCAACCGTCATCACTTTTGCTGCCTGGAAATCCGGTTCTAAAATCGAGCCGTTTTTTAGTGAAGCAAAAAGAGATAAGAACTAAACTCTTTTTTCGCTATTTCTTCAGAGGAATTCTCCCTTCATCTCTTCAGATTGTTTACCGGCTTGATGTGCGCTGAAATAAATGCCTGGATACCGGTCGCCAAAATCGCTACCAATGTTATACCAGAACTCGATAGTACAAAACCCAGAAATCCGGGATCGGCATGGTAAGCAAAATGATGAAGCCACCTGTGTGCCAATAACCAAGCAAGGGGAACAGCTATTCCCATAGCTATTCCGGAAATCACTACGAATTCCCCTGTCAGTGAAATAACGATTCTTGCATTTTCTGATCTCATATGCCATCTGTTAAACTATTCAACAAAATGCCAACAGACCCCGGCAATGTCAATGATATTAACCTCTTTGCCATAAGGTTGCTGTGTCACCTGTCCTATACGGATTCCGAATTTTTCAGGCAGTTTCCTTTCAATTACCTCATTCCTAAAATCCACAGCATTATCAACCCTCACACTCAACATAAGGTTTTGAGCAAATTCAATGTTGTCATATTTCTGCAAAATGAATTTACAGCCATCCCTTTCAAATCCAATATAGTCTCCAGCATCCCAATTTATGTTAAATCCCAATTCCTGGAAAAATTGTTTAGAGCCTTCAAAATTATTGCCTGATGGAACAAACGGTTCGAGAGATAAAAATTTCATATTTTAATAATTTAATGATCACATCGCGATGTACTTTGCCCCATTCGTCGAGGGCAGTTATTCCATCATGGAGCGTATGTGTATACGCTATTACCATCTTCACCAGCCCATTTAGAACGCCATTGTCCTGATGGTTCTAAACACATTTTAACATAAAGATAACCTTTTTAGCTTATCATAAATCGTTATACCAAATATATTCAATCCTCTATTAAGTGTGAAAAAGACATTTTTTTTAATAGATTTCTTGGTTTTTTGTTAGAAAGACCCGATGTTTGGATACGGAGCGAAAAACTAACAGACCTGGGTTTAAAGCATATAGTTCAATTTTTCAACATGAGAAGAAAAACAAACAACCAGTTTTGCATGAACCATCCAATAAGGTCCCAAGATGTCCTAAAGAATATTTTTAACCATATTAAACCACTATGAGGAGAATTTTGACAAAGAGAATACTGGTATCTGTTCTACTATGCAGTTTTATAATATCGGGTTTCATTTCAAAAGCATCCCCACATGCATCTGCATCCGATACAAGCGATCGCGCTTACTGGTCAAATATGTTGTATAGAATAGCCGAACCGGTATTAAAACATATGAGCAAGGGTGAATTGGCAGATAAAATGAAAATCGAGCTTAGCCCCACGTGGGACGGGCGCGATAAACGGGTTACTTATATGGAGTGTTTTGGCCGCTTGATGTCGGGACTGGCGCCCTGGCTAAATTTGCCCGATGATCAAACCCCGGAGGGAAAACAGCGGAAACAGCTGCGGGATTGGGCGTTAAAAAGTTATGTTCATGCGGTTGACCCCGAAAGTCCAGATTATCTTTTATGGCGAAATGAAGGACAACCATTGGTCGATGCCGCTTTTCTTGCCAATAGTTTTCTTCGGGCTCCTCAACAATTGTGGGAACCATTGGATACACTTACCAAACAACGTTATATTGCCGAATTCCAGCAGTTGCGGCGTATTGATCCGCCCTATACCAATTGGCTGCTGTTCTCCGCAACAGTTGAAACGTTTCTTCTATCGATCGATGCGCCATACGACGCTTACCGGATCAGTAGCGCTATACGGAAAATAGAAGAATGGTATGTGGGAGATGGGTGGTACGCTGATGGCGAACATTTTGCTTTTGATTACTACAATAGTTTTGTTATACAACCTCTGTACGTAGAAGTGTTAGAAACATTAGCCAGGAAAAAAAAGGCACCTTTCCAGCAGCTGGAAACCGCAAAAAAGCGTATGCAACGATACAGCATGATCCTTGAACGTTTCGTATCCCCCGAAGGGAGCTTTCCTGCATTTGGGCGTTCGATGACTTACCGTTTGGGCGTATTCCAACCATTGGCCTTGTTGGCCCTAAAACATGAGCTTCCCGAGGAGTTGTCCGAAGGGCAGGTACGCAACGTGCTAACAAGTGTTATGAAACGGATGTTTTCCGTTGATGGGAACTTTAATAAGGAAGGCTTCATGCAATTGGGCTTTGTGGGACACCAACCGGATCTTGCGGACTCCTATACAAACAACGGCAGCTTATATCTGACTTCCCTAATATTTCTTCCGTTGGGATTACCGGCCGATGACTCGTTCTGGACTTCGCCTGCGCAGCCGTGGACGCAGAAGAAAGCCTGGTCCGGAGAATCTTTTCCAAAGGATCACTCGGTAAATTATTGAATTTGCTTAAATAAAACAGAAAACGGCCCTCCGGACCACGCATGATATTAAGGATTCTAGGACCCACTTCTGTTCGGCAATGGTATCACATCCGCAAATGAATGGCCATCGGAACTGAAGGTCATAAGCGAGCTATGGGTATTGTCCTTAAAATAAACCAGTAAATAAGTTTTCATTTCGCATTATCTAAAACCTTTTAAAACTTAATTACTAGACCATCATTGCCGTTTAAAGTCCATGAAGATCGATTATTAGCCGCAAAGGATTGTGAAGAAATAACCGAATCGGCAGAGCTACAGAAAAAAAGCTGACCGTTTTTACCTTTCAAAAAAGGCAAATCCAGATTGATCTGCTTTGGTACTTTCTCACCGTTGATTGCGACGACATACCAATGATTCCCCGACCTTCTAGCTAGCGCAATATATTTCCCCGGATAGCCATCCAGGAATTTCACATCATCCCAATTGTTGGGCAATGCCCGTAAAAGAGCCTGTACCTGCTCCGGAATATGAGCCATTCCTTCCGGTGACTCGGCATAATGTTGTATACCAGAGAGAAACAGGATACTGGTAGCCAGTTCAAAAGCTGCCGTCGTTTGCCGCTTCACACCGGTCTGAATTCTATAGAGATTCATAGGCGTAAAATCCATCGGATCAAAAGCATTGCGGGTAAAAGGTAACATGGCCACATGCGTGGCTTCTTTATCCGCATCGGCCTGACCGAAAGTAATCATTTCAAAACCACGGACTGCCTCCATCGTCATTAAATGAGGATAGGTTCTGGCCCAACCGCGCGGCAACGTCGCACCATGAAAATTCACCAACAGTTTATAATCGGCCGCATCGTCCAGTATATCCTGATAATATTTAACAACGGATTGTCCGTCGCCTCCAAAAAAATCGATCTTGATCCCTTTGATTCCCATCTCCTTCAATTTGGCAAATTCCTTTCTCCTTCCGTCCCGGCTTAGTAATTTATTTTTTGGGGTGTAGCGAACCGTATTCCAGTCGCCAGCAGAATTATACCACAAGAGTAAGCCTACGCTCTTTTTTTTAGCGTAGGCTGCCAATTCGGCCATCCCTTCATAGCCAATCTTCTCATCCCAGTTGACGTCAACCAGACAATATTGCCATTGCATCGCTGCAGCAAAATCAATGTAACGTTTCTGCTCGTCATAAACAATGAAATCATCTTTGGAATTAATCCAACTCCATGATGCCTTACCGGGTTTGATAAAGGATGTATCCATTTGCTTCGCTGGCACGGCCACATCCGTCCCTAAAGTCGATTCCACGATAGTGACTAAAGAACCTACCGTGACAACCCTCCAAGGAGAATAAAAGGGCTTTTTAGACCGCGGAAGAACGCCATCCCGGCCAATTTCTTCCTTAGAATCGGGAAACGCTACATGATATACCCCACCATTTGATTGGGCCCCCAAGCGGGAAGCACAATAAGAACTATCCAAGGCAGCTTCGGTAATCAATAACCAATGGTTACCATTCCTGAATAAGGAAGGATATACCCAGCCTGCACCGGTTTTTTCTGCCGTCCCCACAGGAATTTCCTGTTCATAGTGCTCCTCATAAGACGGGTTTGTATGCTCCCAACCTGATTTGGCCAGAGCCACCGGTTGCAGCCAAGCCTTTGAGCCAGCTGGTAAATGATAAGTCGTACGTTCCTGTTCTATTACTGTTGGCACCTGGATATCCGGAAAAAAATAACGAAAAGCCAGTCCATCATTTGACAATTGAAAGATAAGATCCAACCGTCTCCCTTTTTCATTCTGTAGTTTCAGAACTAAGCCCTGTGCCCGGTAATGAGAGTGTTTCCGTTTCGCATTCAGTAGGCTATAATGATTCTCAGTTTCGTACAGGGAATCCATCACCAGCTTCCAAGGCGCTTCGAAAGGCTCATTACGTAAAACTACTCCCAATTGCGAGCGCTCCAATACCAAGGTATCATGTTTACTTAACTGATACCATACATTGCCTTTTTCATCCAACCCATACAGCAATTCCAAACTTCCATCAGGACTTTTCAATAGCTGCCTCGCGGGTGATCCGCAACCTACATACAATAGGCAAAGCAGAAAAAAAATAATTCTTATCCGGTTCATCTGCATAATCAAATTGGTTTTTGAATGGAGAATAAGGTGAAAAAATTTAGCGTTTATTTGTTTCGTAATACATTTTATTTCAGCAACCTGATCTCCACCACCTTGCCTGTTTCTTTATCCACACAAGCACTTACCTTCACCTGTAACTTATCCCGCCTTGCCAATGGCGCATTGAGTTTAAATACCACAATGATTGAACCGTCGGTATTTGCGAGCTGTTTTTCTTTTCGCAGCAATTGACCATCAACGGTCAATTCGTAACAGCTAACTGCATCCGGTATCTGCTTAATATATATTGCCTTTGCTGACTGATTCTTGTTATTTAGCTCATAGCTAAACCAACCAGGGCCTCCGCGCCAATGATAATCGCCTAACACACCGGTATAGGTCTCTTCCTGTTGCATATGGTGGTCTGCTTCCGGTTGCTGTTCGCCAAGGGCAATGAGATCCACCATATTGGAATCAAGCGCCAGCTGCCGCTGTTCGTGCAGATGCGCTTCCCGATTGATGCTATCCAGTGAATGACGATCAGCAACACGCCAGTATAATGTATAGCGGGCATCATGTAAAGAAAAGAAAGGTTGTAAGGTTATCTTTTCTTCAGCATTTCCCTGACAAAGATGATCCAATTCGAATCGTAGGTTTCCAGCATCCAATGTATGTACAAAACCAGCGACATCTTGATCCGGAGCAACAAGGATAGGATTTTTATCCATAGGCAATAAAGCGCCTGAGCCGATATGCCCCATTCTTTTGTCATCGGCAAAAAGCCCTTTGAGGTCTTCTGTTCCCTTTTTTGCAGCCAGTACAATCGGGCCATAACTATAGGAAACCCATGGTTCGCCACTGGGTAGAAATTCAGCCCGCACACGCATGGGTAAGTCAAAGGAAATCAATGTTTTGCCTTCCCATCTCCGGTTGATTTGGATATATTCTCCCTCCTCTTTATACGACATGTTCTTTCCGTTTACTAAAAGATTAACATGCTGACCTTCCAGCCAATCCGGTTTCCGGATAAAAACGGAAAAAGTTTCCGCCTCTGCTATCTCTAATGTAAGTTCACTCGCCGTACCGTGCGGAAAACGCGTTTCCTGATGAAGTTTAATCCCTCCCTGTTCCCAATTCAGTGTAGAGGGAATAAACAGATTCACATATATATCTTTTCCTTTGTGAGAATAAATGAGTTCTCCATATTTGGCATGGTTTTCCAGTCCACTTCCCACACAGCACCAAAAGCTTAACTGTGCCTGCGAGTACACACGATAATGATTAGGTCTGATAGATGTAAAGTAAACGAAACCACCTGTACCCGGATGCTGCGATGATAAAATATGATTATAAGTAGCCCGTTCATAATAATCGATATATTTCCGTTCCGGATGCTGCAAATAAAGTGCTTTCGAAAGCTTTAACATATTATAAGTATTACAGGTTTCCGGGCCTTCACGCGAAGAAAGCATCTTTTCGAAACTGTTGCGTGAATGGAAATGCTCACTTTCGCTGTTCCCTCCTATGGAAACCGTGCGATTCCCTACTACCGTTTCCCAGAAAAACCGTGCTGCATTGATCCAGCTTAGGCTGTCGGACAAGGCGCCGATTTTTTCAAAGCCAATGACTTTTGGGATCTGCGTATTTGCGTGTAAGCCCGTCAATTCATCTTTCCCATCTTCTAAAGGTTCCAGTATAGCCCGATGGGAAAGCCTTTGCGCCATGCGCAAATATTCGGGATTCCCACTGATCTGGGCAAGATCTGCGAACACTTCATTGATCCCTCCATGTTCCGAAGCTAACACCGTCTGTATCTGCTGATCAGTAAGTTCTCCGAATATCCCTAACCACCAGTCGGCCAACTTAAAAACCATTTGCTTTGCTTCTTCATTTCCGGTATAGTAATAAGCATCAATTAGGCCGGCAAATAATTTATGGATATTGTAAATGGGCACCCATTTTCCGTTCAGCGAAAAAGAGGCGGCGTCAATCTTCCCGTCTCTGATTTCTTTCCACATTTCCTTTCCTCCAGGTATACCCCCAATATATCCGTCAGGATCCTGTTCCTGGCAACGTTTCAGCTCCCCGAGCATATAGTTTAGGCGATCTTTAATCAGTTGGTTCCCCGTGGCTGCTGTCATTAAAGAGAGCGCAGAAAGATAATGCCCCCCCATATGACCATCTAAACCGGTATTTTCCCAGTTACCATAACTTTCTGCTTTTGCTGGCAAACCTGCTTCCCTTCGATACGGAGCCAACAAACGATCTGTTTTTAAGGCCAATATGTATCGAATAGCGGTTTCCTGTGCATCCTTAAAAAGACCATTTTCTAAACGTACGGAGGATAAGGGAAAAAGTTCCATTTTGCCCTCCTGTAATCCGGGTTGGCCATATACGTTGAGGCCTATGCCCAATAAGATCCAACAAAGAAACACATATTTCGGAACGAATATCACGACTATTTTTTTACGATCTAACACAGCTCAAGGTTTCCATTCCAGTACATATACCATTTGAGGCGGAAAATCCGTTTGCCCCTCCAGGTCGGCCTGTTCTACTTTTTGCAGATAAATATTGATTACTTTCTTTTCTTTCCATAACTCGGTATCGAATGTTGGCTCCCAAGCACCCAGATTTTCTTCAAAAAGGTCCACCACTTCCGGTTTGTTACCCGAAGCAGTAGTTATCCTGGCCAGCGAGGCTTTTCCACCCCGTTCCTCGTCCCGGAAAATCATATAAAAGACCGCTTTTCCCTTCTGTCGGCTCGCGATTATCTGCGGCCTCGAAACCGGAATCCGTTTTGTTCCCATACCACTCAGCGTAAAATTAGTCTTCCTGAATGGCAGTTCCTTGATTGCCCAACCCCTATCCTCCAGATAAATCAAGTGATATTGGGGTACCCCTGTTGCCGACTCCTTCCAATAGCTTGCAATCACCGGGTTACCCGCATCATCCGTTGTCATCGAAGTTTGATTAATGAGTTCACTGTTTTCCGGAATAGGTGCAATCACCTCAGCATTAGTCGCTGTAATGGGTAGTATGTAGGGTGCGCCCGTACTTTTTTCCCAGCTTATACCGCCATCTTTTGAGCGCGCATAACACATATTGTGGTTGGTGGATACATCCGCACTGCTTCTCCAAACCCATGATACGTGGATAACACCTTTTTTATCTACCGTTGTCTGTACATAAGCGTTACGTTTACCTTCCCCATCGATCAGCTGATCGTGCAGCATAGACCACGTCTTGCGTTTCACATCATAACGATTTAGGATCAGGTTCCCTTTACCAGATTCACCGTTCCGGTAGGTAAACAATAAATCACCATCGGCCAGTTTACAGAATTCCGGATAGGCCACCTGTGTTTCCTGTTTGTTTGTCATGGGTTCCTTTGGCCCCATTTCCAAGGATTCAGGAGCTTTGCTCCGGCAATAATTTAAAGGGTTATTATGGTGGTCCCAGGATAAATGCAGGTATCCTTCTCCATCGACCATGATACTAATTGTATTATGTGCATCCTTGACATTACCTGAATAAGGTGTGGTTATCAGTGTCCATTTGCTACTTCCCAAACGCCGTTTACCTAATACAACCTGTCCTTCTTCATTATAAAAAGCGATATACTGATGCTGTTTAAAGCTAACAAGCGAATTTTTCCTAAAGATAATCGCGTTGATTGAATTCTTGGACCACGCTTTGGCAACAGGATACAGCTTTGTACCGACTTTAATAGTCTTTTGTGCCTGTACCTGTTGAAAGCAGCAAAATAACAATCCGAGGCTTAGGGGCAGGACGAGATATGTTTTTAAAAAAATTTGTCTTTTCAATTGTCCGATCATCATACCATTTGCTTAATGTTCATCGTATTTTACTTGGTCCAGCCTATTGATGAACCGATGTTTATTTATCAAAAAAACCCAAATCCCATCGGTCCATCCATTCAATAATTACCTCATCACCTTTAAACTGAATCGGAAGCCATATATGTCTGCTATCCTGCAGATGCTTTGGGCGCCAGTTGTCGGCCATAAAGATAAATGTATCCTTTTTCCCGTGTACCGGCAATACAAAGGTAGACTGCCCCTGAAAGGTCTTTTTGGCATCCAGCCCGCGCATAGGATCACCAATTCGTGTCCATGACCCAAACAGGTTGTTTGTTACATGCAAACTTGCTTCATTCGGAGCCCAACCAGTACATCCACTGGTAATCAGATAATACCTACCATGATATTTAAAAAGCGCAGGTGCTTCCCGGTGGTTGCTGAACAATAGCGAGTCCTGTGTGGTCGGCTTTAGGTAATCATCTGTCAGTCTGGCTAATCGTAAATCGTAATTTTCGTTAGAAGAATAAATATGATAGGCCGTGCCATCATCATCTACGAACAGTCCCATATCACGCGACATATTGCCATTGGGCCTAAAGCTACCTACGAAAGTAAAAGGCCCAGTAGGCTTATCGCTCACAGCAACCGCTGCACGTGCAGCAGCATAACCTTGTCCTTTCAGCTCCAAGTGAAACCACATAACAAACTGCTTCGTTTTTTTATTATAAATGACCTTCGGGCGTTCTATTGTACACCCTTTTGTGATATCGCTTTCGGGGTTATCTACCGGGGCAAAAACTACTCCCTCATTTTTCCAGTTGTAAAGATCCTTCGAGGTATATAACCCTACTCCACCGGAAAAAGTCTTATCTCCTCTACTCTCACCGTACCAATAATAAGTATCCTTGTAATAAAAAATACCACCCCCATGTACGTTGATATGCTGACCATTCTGGTCCGGCCAGATTTCAATAGGTACAAAGGCCTTATTTTTTCCGGGTTGCCCAAAGGCCGGTATAGCACAAAAGCCCGAGATCATTATCCACAAGCAATTAAGGAAGATTGTTTTCGTTTTTAGGATCATCGGATCTGAATACATAAGATTAATTTTTATGGTCATGGGATGAAGCTAGATATCGTGTCAATTCAGCGGAAGCCAATAAAAAAGCGCCCACCCCAAAATTTGCCTCGGAATTTTTGTCGACCACCTGGCCCGGAATGGCTTTTTCACCTATCGGTTGTACATAGCCGATCTTTCCATCTGCTTGCAAAGCAACCTTACTGAGATAGGTCCATGCTTTTTTAACAGTTGGCAGATACTGTTTTTCTTTCAGTAATCCATTGTTTATACCCCACAGATAACCATAGGTAAAAAAGGCGGTACCGCTGGTTTCATAACCCGGCGCAAAAGCGGGATCCAGTAAACTCCTCGTCCAATAACCTTCTTCCTGTTGTGCCTTTTTAATCACTCTTGCCATATCTTTAAACAATGTTTCATATTCTTTTCTATGCGGATCATCCTGCGGCAGGTCGGTCAGCACCTTAGCCAAACCGGCAAAGAGCCATCCATCACCACGGGCCCAAAAATCTTTTTTCCCATTACTGGTTTTATGCTTCGGGTAGATATATTTCGCATCTCGATAGAACAACCCAGCGTCCTCATCATACATCAAATTTTTGGCATAGCTGAAATACGTATAAAGCTTATCGATGTATTGTTGGTCTTTCGTTACTGTATATAATTTCGTCATAACCGGCATGACCATATAGAGTCCGTCTACCCACCACCAGTAATCATCCTGGTCCGTACTCATCTGGTGCTGCATCACTTCCTTTGCACGCGCGATCTTTCTTTCTTCCGGATCTAATTTGTACAAATCTATATACGTTTGAAAACAAATTTGCCAATCTCCAAACAGCACGTAGTCATCCGTCTCACCATAGGAATACTTCCATCCATCCTTATCCATAGATTTTGCTCCCTGCCAATCGTTATGTATCGCCCAGTCTTCCGAATATTTACGATAGCGCTCCTCTCGGGTAATATTATATGCCTCCATATTACCCGTATGATATGCTGCATTATCCCAAAAGGCCCTTCCATGTGTCGGGTGTGTTCGTTGCCAGTGATCATTTACTAGCCGAATGATTTCAATTACTTGCTTTTTTGGCGGAAGCTCCTGTGCCTGGATGACGCTCATCATCAGGACACCAATGACTACAAGAAATGCTATAAAAAAACTTTTTTTCCCCTCCATAGATATTTTTCTTTCTACTAAAAACAGGAAGAGAGCTCTTGAAAGCCTCTTCCTTACTTAACCTAATTATAACCAGGATTCTGTTCCAAAACAGCATCCTTATTCAGTTGGATTTCATTCAAAGGTATAGGCATCAATAAATTATTTTGTGAAATTCCGCGGATCGGATTCACCGAATTGTTCGAATTCAGACGAGTGGCTCTTTCCACCAAGGTTTTGGTACGCACCAAAGTCATCCTTCTGTTTTCTTCTCCGATCAATTCCCTTGCGCGCTCGTCTAAGATAAAATCCAACGTAATTTCTGCCGCAGACACTTGGCCTTCCTGTGGATAGTTCGGATAGGCCCTTTCTCGCAGTACATTGATACTATTTGCTGCCTCCTGTAACTTACCCTGCTTGAATTGCGCCTCGGCCAACAGCAGATAAGTTTCTCCTAAGCGCATCAATATAAAATCCTTGATCATGGCATAGCCAAAAGTATCATTGGGATCAAACTGATACCATTTAGTGGTATGTGGCGCGATCTTATAGAGCGTATCTGGCCCTGTATAAGGTACAGGTTTACCGAAGCGATCTGGATAATCCGTGTTATTATAATAATATTGTCTTTTGATACTATACTGTGAGTTTCGGATATCAGAGCCTTTATAAAGACCATATAATACCCAGTTGCTTAAACGCAGACGCCCTAATGCGCGTCCTCCCAGCGAATCAGCAAGGCTCATTCCCTGCACATCGTAGTAAGCTGCTCCCCAAACTCTTCGCTGCTGAGGATTATCAGTAATACCACCGATAACTGAGTTCGGATTTTCCTGTTCCAATACCCATATCGCTTCACGATTGCCTTGTACCCTGCGCTGATTTCCATAGATAAACATATCAGCATAATAGGTTCCAGGTTCATTTGTCTTAATACCATATCGGTTTCTGATCAGGTCAAATTGCCCACTATGGATAATGTCCTGCAATAATGGCTCAGCTAGTTCAGGTTTATCCATCCGTAGGTATACTTCAGCCAATAGCTGCATGGCCATAAACTTATTGGCACGACCATACAATTTTCCCTTTGCATTCGATTTTACAGATTCGATATCTGGCAAATGCGCTACCGCAAATAGCAGATCTTCCACGATTTGGTTGTTCACGTCATCCAATGGGGCTCGTACGAAATCAGATTTGGGACCAGCAAGAGGTTCCAGGATGATCGGTACACTTCCGAAGCAGGTAGCAAGGTAATTATATGCATAAGCACGGAAAAAGCTGGCTTCGGCCGTCATAGCATCTTTACCTACCTGCGTCATACCGGGAAAAGACGGATCTGCTAAACCAGCAATGATCGTATTCGTTAAGCTGATCATGATGTAATTCCTATCCCAAGTGCGTGCCGCAGCATCATCCGTAGAGGTCAACAACGAATAATTGTAATAAGGAATCTCAACCCCTTCCTGATTGGCTGTTGCATTGGCCACATCCGTTCCAACCTGCCACACACTTACCCAGCCCTGTCTACCAGACCACGAGTAATAGGTACTTAAATGGTTGTATAAACCCACTAAAGAAGCTTCTGCCCCTAATGAATCCTTTAACGCTTCCGGTGTATACCGAGCCTCATTTTTTTCATCCAAAAAATCCTTCTTACATGCCGTAAAACACGCCAGGCCTAAAAGTATATAGGTAATATATGTTAATGCTTTCATGTCAATTATTCATTTTACTGTTTAACGAAGAGTTACATTGATACCGAAAACTACCGTTCTTGTAAGCGGGTAATTGTTTTCCCAACTATTATTGGCGGTACTGACACCTCTTTGCAATTGTTCATCTACTGGTGATCCACTGACATCACTGGTATGTCCGCGTTGCAGCTGCTGTGCTTCCGGGTCCCAGCCAAACCAATTGGTAAAGGTATGGAGGTTACGCCCGCTGACATAGGCAGTCAGTCCCCCGAGATGCAATTTATCGAGAACAGATTGTGGGAAAACATAACTCAAGGTTACATCCTTGATACGCGTAAAGCTGGCATCGGAAGGATAACCATATCCCCTGGGATTCCTGTAAGCCAAGGAGGGCCTGCTATTATTTCCGTTTTCCTCTGTCCAGTATCCCAGATCCGCTGGCAGATTTCTTCTGCCTGCTTCATCGGCATAGGATAAATCCGCGTTATTTTTTTTGACCCCCTGTATCGTTTGAATAAAAATACTTAGGTTCCAGTTTTTATAATGAAAAGTATTTGTTAAACCACCTGTCCATTTCGGAATGGTTTGCCCCACAATTTCGCGGTCGCCTTCCGGCGATATTCTGCCGTCGCCATTCAAATCTGCAAACTTTAAGTCACCGGGTACTGCGGTATCATCATGTCCTGTTGGATCTTCACCAGCCTGCCAAACGCCGGTCATGCGATAGTCGTACAAGGTTCCGATAGGCTGACCGATAAACCAGCGATTACCGAGATCATCCTTTCCATCACCATACAAATCGACGATCTTGTTTTTATTTGCAGCAAAGACGATTGTGCTTTCCCATCTGAAATCTCCCTTATCAATATTACGTGTATTTAAGGTCAGTTCAATGCCCTTATTATTGGTTTCACCCATATTTTCGAATACATTGTAGTAACCCGTGACAACTGGAATACTACGTAGTAAGAGCAGATCCTTGGTCTTCATGTTATACATATCCAAGGAACCTGAAACACGGTTGTTGAAGAAGGCGAAGTCCAAGCCTATATTGGTATTGTAGGTATTTTCCCATAACAACGAGGTATTACCCAGGTTACCGGTTAATGTACCGATAGTGCTCACACCGTTGAAAGGAGATCGGCCTGTGTTATTATCGGTAATAGTCCGGTAAACGGGAATCGCCTCATTACCGGATTTACCGTAAGAGAGTCGCAGCTTTAAATTGTCTATCCAAGCTGCATTCGCCATGAATTGCTCATTGCTTACATTCCAACCAAAAGCGGCGGAAGGGAATAGACCATATTTTTTGGTATCCGCGCCAAAAACAGAAGATCCGTCACGCCGTGCAGTTACCGTAAAAAGGTAACGACTGTCGTAAGTGTAATTGATCCGCCCCATTTGCGAATTCAGTGCATAGCGATCCGCATAGGAGTCACTGGACTGTGTTGCTCCAGCCCCCAGATTGTTAAAAGAAAGCTCATCATTCACAAAACCCACCGCTCGCCCAAGGCTAACGGAGTATTTACGTTCCTGCGCGCTGTATAAGCCAGTAAAATCAATATGGTGTTTATCCCAGTCTTTCGTATAACTGAGAATATTTTCAATAGTATAACTTTTTGTCTCTGAATTAAACACCTCGGCTGTACCATTCAGGTCATTTGCCTGCCGTCCCACATAAGTGGCAAAACGAGCGGGGAGAAAAGAGTATCCCCCATTAAAACGATACTTCAATCCCTCCAAAGCTCCGGAAAACTTGATTTCCGCATAGGCATTTCCATTTAAGTTGGTCGTACGATCAAGACGGTCGGTAGTAAGTCCCAATAGGGGGTTTGTGAATAATTGTTCAGGAAACATCGGAAATATTTTATAGGTGCCGTCGTCGTTATAAACACTTCCGTATGGACTCATCGCCGAGGCATTCAATAAGTTAGCACGGCCACCATCTTTATTGTTGTTAGCGACGAATAAAGACGTTCCAACGGTAAGGTAATCCGTGATATTCACATCCAGATTGGAACGGAACGTATAACGTTTATATTGGAAGCCTTCCACCACCCCTTTTTGGTCAAGATACCCCCCAGAAATAAAATATTTAGCATTTTCAGATCCGCCTGATACGCTGATATTATGATCCTGAATGACTCCCGTACGTGTCGCTACGTCCATCCAGTCGGTTGTAATGCCCGCATTGTAATTGTCCAGTTCTTCGAAGTTGGGTACTGGATTAGTTTGCTGCTGCCCGGTCTGTTTCATCCAATCCGCATAGCGTTGTACATACTGTTCGCCGTTCATAGGTGTCAGCATATTGGCGAATTCTTCTACTCCCCCATACGCATTATAACGAATGGAAGGCTTTCCAGAGGATCCTCTTTTTGTCGTTACCAATAATACTCCCTGAGAACCATTCGTTCCATAAATAGCCACAGCAGAAGCATCTTTGAGAATTTCCATCGACTCAATATCGTTGGGATTGATGTCGTTCAGGGATCCCCCCGTCTTACTAAGCGGAATCCCGTCTACAACCACATAAGGACCCGTACTTGCATTGATCGAATTTTGTCCACGTACAACGGCTGTCGGTGCAGACCCAGGTACAGAAGAAGCCTGTGTAATATTCACGCCCGCAACAGCACCCTGTACAGCTTGCATGACATTGGTAACCGGTAACTGGGATAATCTGGATTTGGGAACAGAAGATACTGACCCTGTTATGTCCGAGCGTTTTTGCGTACCATATCCCACTACCACCACTTCATCCAGATTGGTACCGGTAGCATCCACCTGCATTTGCACCTGCAAACTTTTTTGATTGTTAATGGCAATCGTTTGTGTGGTATAACCGATATAGCTAAAAATCAGCGAAGCCGTTCCTGACGCATTTAATTGAAAACTGCCCTGTTCATCGGTTGTCGTTCCTCCAGGGCCTGATTTGACTTTCACGCTTACGCCTGGTAATGAGATACCTTTTTCATCAGTTACCTTACCTGTGATCGTACTGCTCTGCTGGGCGAAACCGGTTACATATAATAGCGATAGCATGGTCGCTATAAACAATTGTCCGATTCCCCTCCCCTTCACATTTGGTTTGCGGCAAAATATGCCACTTCTTTTGGTTAGTGATTTCATCTTTAATTTTGGTGTTGGTTATTAATGGCGACGATATACGTCAGTTAGCTGTATATAAATCATATTGGTATATCTTGGTTAGTTAAGTGTGCAAACGTTTAATTAAATGCAAGAATCTTACAGAGAAATTATTACGTGTTACCATAACACTTATTAAAAACAAAGAAGAGAAATTAATTTCAGAAATGCAAATTATTTTTATACCAGCAGTCCTATTAGCTGATATTTAAACAGTTAATAGTTAGAAACCCTATAAAAAAGGGTAGCGTATTTTTACGACTACCATTGTTTTTGTAATAAAAAATATGTGCAAACGTTGACCTTAATAAAGTATATCACATGTAAAATAATTTCAGGTATCAGTATCGTCATTGCCTAAAACATCATGAGAAATTCTTAATCTATTATTAAAATTTCGGTTAAAAAGGCGGTTATAGACATCATACTGGCAGATGCTAAAACGGAAATGTATTATATGACGATAATGTAAGTGCAAAGTCTGAACAAAGTGACAGCAATCATCTCACGACTTCCCATTTTATCAAATCATAAAAAAGGGGAGCCTGTGATTTTTCTCCCCGTTTAGCAATCTCAATGACAATCATTCAACTAAGGATGTGCGAACTCGCGGCGCCCATCTGAAGATTTAGGATCGGGAATAACATAAGGTCCCTTTTTGTCCCACCCAATCTTTACATTCGACAAGTACCATGTTTTCCCCTTATCATTATTACCCTGATAAAAAAGATAGGTCTGACCATCTTCATCTTCAAAAATACAGGGATGACCCGATTCACTCGAATTCCATGTTCCAGGTAGGCCGTTCTCTAAAAATGGCTTGTCGGAAAGTCGCTTCCAGTGAATGCCGTCCTTGCTTTCAGCTACCCCAATCTGCTGAGGCATATTATTGTAACTTCCGGCATAAAACATGTAGAGCTTATTATTTCTCTTGATGATACTCGCCCCTTCAATGCATTGCCCCTCCCAATCCAAGACAGGGGCAAGAATAGCGTCATCTGTGGCCTGTTTCCAGTCCTGACGCTTAAAATCGGTATTTTCCGATGCAATTGCAACGCCCTGTTTTTGGATTTCTCCGGCCTTATCGCGAGTGGCGAAATATAGAAAATAACGCTGCTTGTAAAAGTATACTTCTGCATCTATTGCCCTGCCATTCGTCCAGTCGCCCTTTGGAGAAAAAATAGGATTCGATGCATCGCGACTAAAATCTACACCATCTGACGACCAGGCATGACAAATCGCATCTCTAGAGCCATTACCATATGTTTGATAAAAAAGGTGCACCTTGCCATCCTTTACAATAGCTCCAGGCGCACAAAGCCCACGTTGTTCATAATCCGCTTGCGGCTTTATTTCAGCGATCTTATGCCATTGGTAAAGGTCATCGCTCTCCGCAATACCAATATTCCATCCCAGCATGCCGTCGTTCGTATTCTGGAATACCTGTTTTGAGTAGTACATGAGATAGCGCCCCTTAAACTTCACCACAACCGGGTCTTTTGCTATCATAATGCCGGTAGAGGATGTATCGGTATAGTACATCTTCGGTTTGTTCTGTGCGGACACTTTGAGTGATGAGATGCCTAAAAATAAAAGCCAGAGTAGTTTGTTCATTATATGTTTATCGATAAGTTTCCTTTTGTTTCAATGGATAGCTAAAACGCTCGGACCTATTCCACAGAACGAGGTCCTGTACGCGTTTTTTATACTGCAATATAGTTATTTCATCAATAACCAGGATTCTGGGTAAGGTTTGGATTAAGCTGCCTTTCCCGGTCCGGAATGGGATATAGCAATTTATATTCCTTACCTAAAATATCTATCTGGGCGTTGAGCCCTTGTTGATCTTAACCAAGGAAAACTTGAATATATTATACAAGAGGATCATCTCAATACCTTCAATCTCACCATTTCTTTTCATCAGCCGGTGGAAATGAATAGTGGCAGCGAAGCAGATCATATGAACATGAGCAGGCCTACGTTATATAGAAAGGTAAAAGCAATAATCGATCTCTCACCAGTCGAATTGGTAACCCTTACACGTCTAAAACAGGCAGCAGAGACGCTGGTACTAGGAGATTACAAAATCTATGAAATAGCAGAACATGTTGGCTTTTCTTCCAGTGCTGTTCTCGGTCGGGCATTTCAAAAGCAGTTTGGAATGTCGCCAACTACGTACGCGGCAAGCAAGCCGAAAGCAGTGTAGCGAATATTTAGTAATATCAACTAAGCTGAAAGTTACACCTGTACTTAGTTGGTGCAGAGGCATCTCCGTGCAAATAGCTTTTAAAATGTATTAGTCCGTTATGGATTGGCTTCTTTTACTCCGTATAACGTCCTTGAACCAGGTGCGATGGTATACAAAATGCACAGCATTGACCTCCGGGGTTTGCTTTGAGAGAAGGCCGGCACAAGATTCTGCGGTCATTTGGGTGGACTTTGAATTCGACCGCGTAGAGATTAATCATTGAAAGGTAGATATCGGGTCAAACGGATGCTGAGAAGGAATTTACTTATGAAGAATTTTATAGGGCAGCAAATAAATCAATCGTTCGGTAAGCAGGCACTGAGGTTAAATGGTTAAAAATTGATATTGTAGGTATTTTTATTCTCAAACATAACAAATGTGCTATGTGTGCTTCCTATACTTTTAACAGAACCCAGTTTGTTGAATACAAAATCCTGGTAGTGTTTCATATCTTTCGCATAAACTTTAAGGAGAAAGTCGTAATCGCCAGAAATATTAAAGCATTCGACTACTTCGTTCAATTGCATGATATCGGACACAAACTCAAGTCCTATACTTTTATCATGTTGTTTGAGCTTAATATTACAGAAAACAATCAAGCCATAATTGAGCTTTTCGGCGTCGAATAATGCAATATATTTTTTGATGTAACCACTCGTTTCCAATCTTTTCACTCGCTCAAAAACGGGTGACGGTGAGAGATTTACCTTGGCGGCCAATTCTTTAATGGTCACCTTGGAATCTTCTCCCAATAATTTGAGCAATTGGACATCAATCTCGTCCAGTCCTTCCATAGAATAATTTCCTGTTATAATATTAACTAGAACGTATATAAAGACCAATATTCTTAAATACTTCACAAATATAGATTTTTATTCGGAAATTATGACTATAATATAGCAATTAAAACTTTATATGTACATTTGTCCAGAATTTAGTCCTTTCATGTGGTTAAATTCTTAAACAATAGTTCTTTTCTTTACTTATCAACCGGGAAAGGTTTCCGATGAAAATCGGAATGAAAAGGGAACCGTGTGAAAATCACGGGCTGTCGCGCAACTGTAAGTAACACGATAAGTTTCCGCCAATAGATGTCCACTGTTCGGCCTGCCGGATGGGAAGGACGGCTGAAATGTTATGAGTCAGGAGACCTACCTTTTACCGGATGGACAATGCTTTCGCGGAATAAAGCAAATGGTCTGATTTGATCTCTTCGCTGGCCGGCAATCTGTCTGCCTCTAAGGTTTGATATGCCCTTTTTTTCCTGAAACATTACAAAGTTTAGTAAAGGCAATTTTAAACGTTTTATTAAATTCATAAAGAAATGCTAACGCAAAACCTGGGCTACCCGCGGATCGGTGGCCAAAGACAACTTAAAAAAGCTTGTGAGCAGTATTGGGCAGGTAAGATTGACTTGAACGACCTGAACACTGTTGCCCGCAAGGTGAAGGAAGAGAACTGGCAAACGCAGCTGGATGCCGGTATTGACCTTATTCCTTGCAATGATTTCAGTTTTTACGACCAAGTACTAGACATGAGTTTGCTTCTTGGCGTTATACCGCAGCGTTACCCACCTGTTTTATCTGACGTAAAGGGTAATAGAGAAATTGACCTCTATTTTGCCATGGCTCGAGGCTATCAGAAAGACGGGCTAGATATTACCGCTATGGAAATGACAAAATGGTTGGATACCAATTACCATTACATTGTCCCAGAATTTACGGCTGACCAAGAATTCCGTCTCTTTTATGAAAATATTTTTGGTGAATACCAGGCAGCCAAACAATTGCTTGGCCAGAAAGCAAAGCCTGTATTACTCGGACCGGTAAGTTATCTTTTGCTTGGTAAGGAAAAAGAAGCAGGCTTTGAGCGGATAGACCTGATCAAAAAACTGGTACCGGTTTATGTAGAAATTATTAACCGTCTTAAACAACAGGGTGCAGAATGGATACAATTGGATGAGCCGTGCCTAGTACTTGATCTTTCCAAAAAAGAGAAAGAGGCTTTTGACTTTGCCTATCGCAGCATAGCCAACCGGGTTAGCGGTGTTAAATTTTTGATCGCTACGTATTTTGATGCATTACTGGATAATACACAGTTGGCTGTAAATCTTCCGGTTGACGCATTGCATATAGACTTGGTACGTGCACCCGATCAATTGGATGAAGTACTAGCGCTCATTCCCGATCACCTTCAACTCTCGCTGGGGGTAGTCGACGGACGTAACGTATGGAAGAACGACTATGAAAAGTCACTACGTCTAATCAAAAAGGCAGCAGAAAAGTTGGGAGCCGACCGGGTGATCATAGCGCCATCCTGCTCGTTGTTGCATAGCCCGATCGACCTTGATCTGGAAACGGCTCTTGACCCGGAAATCAAAAACTGGATGGCCTTTGCCAAACAAAAACTAAATGAAGTCAGTGAATTGAATCAGATTGCCCAAGGCAATGACAGCCCCTTGCAAGCCAACAAACAAGCCGTTGAAGGCCGCCGTTCATCGATAAAGGTACACCAGCAAGGGGTGAAGGATCGTGTTGCGGCCATTACTGAGGCCGACGCAACACGGAAAAATCTTTTTCCTATACGTCAGCAAGTACAACACAAACGTTTTAAACTGCCTTTATTTCCAACTACTACCATAGGCTCCTTTCCGCAAACGGATGATATACGCCAGTTGCGTGCGAAGTTCAAGAAGGGCGAACTGACTCCTGAACAATACGACACAGCCATTGAAAAGGCTACTATTGATACCATACGCTGGCAGGAAGAGATCGGTATCGACGTATTGGTGCACGGTGAATTTGAACGTAACGATATGGTGGAATATTTCGGCGAGCAGTTGGACGGATTCTTGTTTACCAAAAATGGTTGGGTACAGAGCTATGGCAGCCGTTGCGTTAAGCCACCGGTTATTTATGGCGATGTAAGTCGCCCGGAAGACATGACGGTACGCTGGAGTAGCTTTGCCGCTGCACAGACCGACAGGCCGATGAAAGGCATGCTTACAGGCCCGGTAACCATTCTGCAATGGTCATTTGTACGTGATGATCAACCCCGTGAAGTAACAACCAACCAGATTGCGCTGGCTATACGTGATGAAGTAGTAGCACTTGAACAGGCAGGCATTGGGGTTGTGCAGATCGATGAGCCAGCCATCCGTGAGGGTCTGCCCTTACGTAAAACTAAACGCCCACATTATCTAGACTGGGCCGTCAAAGCTTTCCGCATATCAGCAAGTGGTGTAGAAGACCAAACACAGATACACACGCATATGTGTTACAGTGAATTCAACGATATTATTGAACATATCGCAGCGATGGATGCCGATGTGATTACCATCGAAACTTCCCGTTCGCAAATGGAATTATTGCAGGCTTTTGGACATTTCGAATATCCGAACGAAATTGGACCGGGTGTATACGACATTCATTCGCCTCGCGTACCGAGCACCGAAGAAATGGTGTCGCTTTTAGCGAAGGCAGCGGAATTATTACCTGCACGCAACTTGTGGGTAAATCCGGATTGCGGGCTAAAAACGCGCAAATGGCCGGAAACGAAAGCTGCTCTGGAAAACATGGTAGCTGCGGCAAAACAAGCCCGCGAGCAGATCAATGCCGAAGGTGTGATTTAATAATAGCTGCGGGCGATGTGCCCGCAGCTATTATTTGAAAAATAAAATTGCTTAATCGCTTACTATTTTCTGAATCCGTATTGCTGAACATTAAATGATAATACACGTTACGCGCAGAGAGCATTTCAATGCCGCACACCGAATGTATCGGGAGGAATGGAGCGCAGAGAAAAATGAAGAAATATTTGGCAAATGTGCCAATCCAAACTATCATGGACACAACTACTATCTTTTCGTAACCGTTAAGGGCGAGATCAGTTACGCAAACGGCTACCTGATCGATTTGAAGCAGCTTAAGGTGATCATACAAGAGCATGTGATTGAAAAACTCGACCATAAAAATCTGAATCTGGATGTTGATTTTCTGAAAGAAAAAATGGCTACGACAGAATTGCTCTGCATCGAGATATTTAACCGATTAAAAGGACCGATAGAAATAAACAAAGGCGTTTACCTACATTCAGTTAAGCTGTATGAGACTGAAAACAATTATGCAGAGTACTTTGGAGAGTAAATATATTGAAGTGGGATCAAACGAAAACACATAGTTACATGCGGAGAAGATGCATGTAAATTATTTAACAATATTTGAAAGTGATATTGATAATGAATAAAACATGAAAATGGACTTGATCAGGGAAAAATTAGAGTTACCGGCAGGCGGTAAGAAATTATTGTTGCATTCTTGCTGCGCACCATGTTCAGGAGAGGTAATGGAAGCTATCATCGCTTCGGACATTAAATTCGCGATCTTCTTCTACAATCCTAACATCCATCCCAAAAAAGAGTATGATTTGCGAAAGGAAGAAAATATCCGGTTTGCCGAAAAACATGATATTCCTTTTGTTGATGCTGATTATGATGTCAATAACTGGTTTGAGCGGGCAAAAGGAATGGAATGGGAACCGGAACGAGGAATACGCTGTACGATGTGTTTTGATATGCGCTTTGAGCGTACGGCATTATATGCTTACGAAAATGGCTTCGATATTATCTCCAGTTCATTAGGTATTTCCCGTTGGAAAAACATAGAGCAGATCAATGATTGCGGAATTAGAGCAGCCAAGCACTACGAAGGTATTAGCTATTGGACATACAATTGGCGCAAAAAAGGTGGATCCGCACGTATGTTGGAGATCAGCAAACAGGAACAGTTTTATATGCAGGAATATTGTGGTTGTGCTTATTCTTTAAGGGATACGAATAAATGGCGCATGGACAATGGAAGAGAGAAAATAGTGCTCGGCGAAAAATATTATGGCAATCCGTAAGTATTCCCTATCCGTATCGAGTTACGGCTCGTTCTTCCACCAAATTACCACTACATCTGTCGTGAGCATCTGCATATGAAACCTCCGATATTTCTCTTCCTCTATTCCATGATTCTCCTAAACCACTCCCGGACACATAAAACGTCAAACCTGTATTAATTGTCTCTATATATAAACTACAACAACTGCACGAAATGCAATTTTTTGTTGATATAGATCCTTCCAAACCACAGAGTCAGATTTAAAATATCAATAAACAAACCCCTCTTCACTATGTAAGGAGGGGTTTAAGAAATTATTTTCAACAACTAATCAGTCCTATTGAGATATAGAAACCTAATAAACCTGAGCGATAAACTGAGACATGGTTGTAGGTTTTCTACCTAAGAATCTTTCTAATGTATCACTCAAAATATCCATTGTGCCTTGCGCCTGAGCCATCGCCCACATTGTAAACAGACCGATATACACGTCTGGAACTCCAAACTGTTTCATTTTAGATTCAAATATATCAACTTCTAAGGATTGATATTTAATATCTTTCCCCAAGTGATCACCTATGGCTTTAGCTATCTCACTAAAAGAGACGGAAGTCGAATTAGTTAAACTATAAATTTGCCTTTTATGTCCTTCGGTAGTCAATACGTGTGCAGCAGCTTCTGCTAACTCTTCGCGAAGAACATAACTTGCCTTACCGTCCTTTGCAGGAAATAATATGACGCCCGTCTCAGCCACTTTTTCTCCAGTAAAAATCGGTATCATCTCCATGTAAATACCGTTTTGAAGAATAGTATAATCAACGCCACTATCTGTCAGGTATGCTTCTGTTTGTGCATGCGAATTCTGGAATGCGGCTATAGACGAATCCTCAAAATTTGTTTTCCTCACAAAAGAGGTATAAACAATATATTTAACATCAGCCTCTTTCGCAGCCTTTATGATGTTTACGTGCTGAGCAGTCCTGTTTTCGACAGCCTGTCTGTCGTTACTAGAAACCAATAATAGTTTCTCTACTCCCTGAAATGCTTTAACTAATGAATCATAGTCTGTGTAATCCCCAACTTTTACTTCAATTCCCCTGCTTTTAAGATTGTATGCATTTGCGAGGTTTCTTACTAAAGCGGAAATTTCAGATGGTTTAACACCTTTGCTTAATAAATGGTCAATGGCTTTCGAGCCGAATTGACCTGTTGCACCTGTTACTAAAATCATATCTTATATTTTATTATGATGCAAACCTAGCGATATTAATATACTAAGTATAGCTTGTTATTAAACATTAGTACTATACCTTTGTATACTAAGAATAACGTAATAATATATGAGTGATTTCAAGGAATTAATAGATAGAGATAAGGTGCAACAGTGCCCACGACATTATGTCCTGGCCTTAACGGACACTTTAAATGTCATGAATGGAAAATGGAAGCTACCGATAATTGCTTCGCTGCTGCATGGGAAAATCCGGTTTAAGGATTTACAAGACAATATCGATAAAATAACTCCCAGAATGTTGTCAAAAGAACTGAAAGAATTGGAAATCAACGGCATTTTAGAACGTAAAGTGTACAATCAAACTCCCGTACTAATAGAATATATTCTAACAGAGTCTGGTAAGAATATAACCAGTGTAATTGACTCGATGATTGATTGGGGAATGCTACATAGAGCTGAAGCTATCAAAAGTAGATGGACATGAAGTTACTTGAAGACCAAAGTTCTGGTTCAAAGAAGCCCCGGTCAATAAATTTTTGACTAAGAGGATGAGCGGGAATACTTTGAACGCAATTTGAAGCATATTTAAACCTAGAAACGGCATAAAAAAAACGGAATCGATATGTTCGATTCCGGTTAGTACCCAAACAGGATTATTGTCGAACCAGTGGGTCAGAACTGAAATATATCGTGCCACTACCCTATACAGATACTACATTATTTTAAGGCCGTTAAAGTACCTCATTCATTCCGTTTTACTCAACAAGCATTAAATCTGAATATCTGTCAAGTGCTCATCCATCCGGCTTGGTTTCTAAGCTTCTGTTCTGGAAGTAGTTTTTTATCTTTCCAATTCTATTATGAACACAACTACATCTTCAAGTTAGTTGCTCTATACATTTATTTCTGACCCTTTTTACCGTTAAAGCTGGTAATGGTACTTCCATCATAACGATGCACCCCATCTAAAGCGCCAAACCAAATACTTCCATCATCCGCTTCCAGAATTCCAAAAATATTTCCTTCATTTGTTCTTATTAGTTCGGGTAAGACCGTGTTATTAAATAACGACTTTTCATTATAACGGGAAAGAGTCCAAGGATTTTGGTTAGTATTATTTTGTAAGTCTTTCTCGAAATTTTTCGTTTTACCGTTCTTTGAACTAGTCCAGATGTTTCCATTTTTATCTTCGTAAACATAACCAACAAAATTTTGTGTAAAGTTGGTAAATGTACTGCCGTCATAGCGCCATAGACCATCATTGCCACCAAGCCAAATATTGCCTTTTTTATCTTCGATTATAGTACGAACATTTATAAAAGGTTTACCGTTATGGGTGAAAACGGTAAATGTTTTTCCATCATAAACGAAGGCTTTACCCCTTGTACCAAACCAAAACTTGCCTGTTTTGTCTTCAATGATCGAACTAACATCGTTATTGGGAAGTCCGTCTTTTGTTGTAAAATTTCGAAAAGATTGCCCATCATAACGGCTTGCTCCTCCTTCAGTGCCGAACCAAATATTACCTGTTTTATCTTCATAAATTTCAGTAACCCCATTATTGGCAAGACCCTCCTTTGTTGTGAAATTTCGAAAGGATTTCCCATCGTAATAAAAAACCCCAGAACCAATTGAAGCGAACCAAAAGTTTCCTTTTCTATCTTCTAAAACAGAAAAGAAACGCGCCAAACTTACTTTACTTGTGATATTAGTAACGATTTCCCATCGTATCGAAAAATGCCCTCCCATGAAGCAATCCAAATATTGCCCTTTCTATCTTGCTTGATTGTACGAACGATCCTGTTGGGTCCGTGGGAAGTGTTTACGTCTTTGGTTTCAGACTTAATATTTTCTTTTGAGAGGTTTGTTTTATTTTGTCCTCTACCGGAAGTGTAAAAAACAAACATCAGGAACAAGATGTAAATGTGTGCGTATTTCTTCATTTTTTCTTTTTATTATTTTACAATTATCTTAGTAAACACTAGCTCCAAACTGACCGGGATCTCATCGTCAACGAGATTGTCTTTCAGGCTGTCAAATGGGTTCCAGGAGTTCGGCTTCCTTTGAAGATCGATATTCCAATTCGCGCGGTTAATGTTGATGTCTGCCGTTGCAGTGATCGTATTGCCGTTCTGCCTCAAAATAATAGTAAATTCAATGGGTTTCGTCAGGTCTTTAATCGTCAACTCACCATAAACGCTGTAGGTTGTTCCATTAGGTTCCGGCAGTATCTTGCTTACCACCATGGTGGCTGTAGGATATCTTGAAACAGCAAAGAAGCCTTCGCTTCTCAACTCATCGTCAACCTTTTTTCTCCCGGCAGTTGAAGCCTCATCAGTACTCCTCATACTGTTCATATTAATACTGAAAGTACCCCGGGTTGGCCTGCCGGCGGTAACGTTGCTAAGGGTGCCCGAATTAAATAATATAAAACCATTATGTCGGTTTTTGGGCGCCTTCCAAAACAGTTTACTTTTTTTAACATCGAGCTTGTAAACAACATCCTCAGCGCCATTTTTTTGCTGAGCCAGTCCGGGAAAGTAAATTACTCCTGCCAGCATAATAATCATACCGCATAAGACATTTTTTTTATTTTTCATATCCTATCAAAATTGATTCAGCGAATCTACTTTGATATTTTTCGGCTTGAGAGATTTGGATTGTAAATAAAAATGTAAACTTTGTAAATAAATCGCAAATATTATGTTTGATAGCGAAAAATTGCTCGAGGGGAAAGGCAAGTATCTGTACGGATTATTGCTGCTTCTGTTTATCTCTGTAATCTGCGTGGCTTTCAGTACGGCGGGTAGTGACGACTTTGATATCGCCAGAAGGGAAGTTTTGCTCCGCAGGATCGGACATGAATTACTCTTACAGTCGGGCGACAGTACATCAAGGGTGCCCCCAGTAAAAAAGATCGCAGAAAATGAATACCAAATCCGGTTTGAGAATGATCTTACTTTTCAACCGGACTCCCTGATGAATACTACCCGGCGTTTGTTGGCCAAAGACCCGCTCGCACGTGATTATGTTGTTAACGTGCTGAACTGTGGCAACTCCAGTGTAGCCTATGGATACGCTATATCCAAAAATAAAAAAGATGATATTGTAGCATGCATAGGAAGAGAGCAACCCAGAGCGTGTTACATGATCAACATTAAATTTAAACCGGCAGGAATAAATACAGCAAAGAATGGATATCTTCTGGGCAGCCTGCCATTTTTAGCATTTGTTGGTTTTATTTTTTTGAGATCTGTTAAGCCGCGGAGAGCCTTACCTAACGATCAGTGCACTAAGATATTCACTTTTGGCTCGGTCTTGTTTGATGCGCAGGAACGGCAGCTAGTAATAAATAAAAAAACCATAGACTTGACTGGAACTGAAACGCGTCTACTGCTCATTTTCGCGTTGTCTCCTAATGAGACTATAGATAGAAGCCGGCTGCAAAAAGAGATATGGGAAGATGAAGGTGTTATTGTCGGGCGTAGTTTGGATATGTTCATATCAAAACTTAGAAAAAAACTGGAGCTCGATCCGAATATCAAAATTATTGTTATTCGCGGCAAAGGATATAAGCTTGAAATTAGGTCTTAAGAAGAATCTTCCCGCTCCGAACGGATCTTATTAGACTTCAATCTGGTATTCGTAAGACTTTATCGTGAATTACTAAAACGGTATCATAAAAAGATAAAGCCACGTTAAAAATTCACTAAAAACTAAAGCCCTCTTTACAATACGTAGAGAGGGCTTTGTACCCTTCAGGGGGAATACTTTCAACATTTGGAAGGCTTTTTACGGCTTATTGGGCCCATTGTACAAGATTTAAAAGTCAAAGGTTTTATAAAATAATGTAGACGACTGAGAGATTCATTTAAATTAATTAGCGTAAAGCAACCCACAGCAGTCTTGCTTTCAACCGAAAAATTTGACA
>Ga0160438_1000030_pt1 | contig 115656 bp, 106 predicted proteins | sample HID1975K_E0MG_FD_108203 | JGI IMG/M metagenome (GOLD analysis project Ga0160438, IMG submission 108203) | Enriched soil microbial communities from UW Madison campus, WI, USA - HID1975K_E0 MG | ecosystem: Environmental > Terrestrial > Soil > Unclassified | place: USA: Madison, Wisconsin...
AAGCAGTCGGGAATGGGGAATGCTACTTTTTCCGGGATGCCTTTCGCTCCCTTAAGCAAAATATTTCTCCCGTTCCCTCTGCCTTGGTCTCCAAAGAAACTTAATATTTTTCAAACATACGAGAAGCAAAAGCTCCCGCTGTAGAGAGTTGCTACAATGGTAGTGCATCCCAGTGCTAACCGCAACCAGCCAAGGCGGTTTTTATGTAGAACGGGGAGCTGTTGCGAGCAAAAGAATCGGACTAGGCGGATTAAACGGGGCTCTAGAGCGCAGGGTTGGACGGCCTTGGAGGATACGGCAGCAGCGGGCAGCAAAGCATATGCAGCGTCGTTCAGTTTGCTAGATCCAAGCGGATTGAGGAAGCAGAGCGGCTGCAATACGCGCCCTATAATGCTTTGCGATCAGATGCAACGTAGCATCCAGAGCCTTGATGTTATTCACATGTGTTTATTTTCATTGGTGTTCATGAGCTCATCACTTCGTTCTTCGGTTTATTCACTGTTGTATGTTTTCAATGGCGTTCATGAACTCACTACGTTCGGTTTGTTTCTTTTCCCATCAAGGGGACCTTCCCATAGGGAAAGCTTGAATGCATTTGAAAAAGAACAAGTAATGAAAAAAAGAAAATCCCTCCCGCAGTAGCGGGAAGAATATGACGATAAATTAAACCTTCCTTTTTATTGGCAGAAGGAAATAAAAATAGTCTTTCATATTTACGCCCCAAACTTTTACGTCTGATCCAATAAAATAATTTCTTATCACACAAAAAAGCCACCATCTTCTCAAACGGTGGCTTTCTGTTTCTTTTACTAAAAGTTATTTTATAATATCTCTCAGTTGTAAAGCTTTGATAATTGCACGGTATCTTTCGATATCTTTCTTATATAAATAAGACAATAAAGCCCGACGTTTACCTACCAGCTTCTGCAAAGCTAACTGAGTTGAAAAGTCCTTACGATTTTTTTTCAAATGTTCAGTTAAATGAGCAATACGTTTAGTAAACAATGCTACTTGGCCCTCAGTAGAACCGGTGTTGGCTGCAGCACCTGCAAATTCAGCAAAAATGTCTGCTTTGTACTCTTTACTTAAATACATTACCTGAATAATATTAAAGTGTTAAAAATTTTATTAATTGGCTGCAAAGGTAACTTTTTTGCACATGTATTCAAAATTTATGGCAACAAATCATACATAAATAAAAATTGCTTATATTAGCAACCAATGATAACAAATTACACCCGCTTCGAAAGCGAATTTAAAGTGCGGCCCGATGACATAGATATGTTTCAGCATGTACATAATAGCAAATATTTTGATTATGTGTTGGCAGCTAGATACGAGCAAATGGAATTGTGCTACGGCATGACGATGGAGGAATTTATTGAACAAGGTTTTGGTTGGGTGGTACGCGTTGCCCATGTGAATTACAAAAGACCTTTAAAGTTAGGCCAACATTTTATCGTTGAAACGGGTGTGGATGAAATGAAGGACAAAGGATGTATCGTCACTTTCCAGATTAAAATTAAAGAGTCAGGGAAAATTTCATGTGATGGTTGGTTTGACTATGCCTTAATTGATATTAAATCAGGCAGATCCGCTTATGTAACAGATGAAATGATAGAAAAGTATTCGATATAACCTATCCCCTGATCCCAGTTGTATTCCCCAGTTAATACGTTACTATTTCGATTGCTTAGGCACTAGCGAGCGCTTCTTCTATTAATTCACTATAGAATTCCGTTTCGTTCATTCCGGCAGCTCTTACCTGTTGTGGAATAAAACTTGTTTCTGTTTGTCCCGGAATGGTATTGATCTCAATAAAATAAAAGTGATCCGTCTCCTTTTCAAGGAAAAAATCTATGCGAACCAAACCTCTGCAATTTAACTGCATATAAACGGCTTTTACCAAACGCTCTATTCTTTCTTTTTGTGCCTCCGTTAAATCAGCCGGCGTGATTTCATTGGTAAGACCGGGAATATATTTTGCTTCAAAATCAAAGAATTCACGCGTAGTCACCACTTCGGTCGCGGGGAGTACAAATAATCCGTGTTTATTGCGATAAATACCGATAGAGAATTCTCTTCCTGAAACAAATTCTTCAATCAGCACCTGTTTACTAGCGTTTTCGGTATTGAAGGCCTTATCAATCGCAGTGGATAGTTCATCGATCTGTTTTACTTTGGTCATACCGATGCTACTTCCGCCTCCATTGGGCTTTACAAAATAGGGTAGTTTCAGCTTTTGCTTTACTTCTTCTTCTTTTACACTTCTATCTGCTGATGATAAGCATATAGCCTTAGCGAGATGCAAACCGTCAATCCCACCCAGCAAACTTTTGGTGTAATCTTTATTCATGGTTAAGGCAGAAGTCAATGTATCACAGGATGTATATTTTAATCCAATCATGTCCAAATAGCCCTGAAGTCTTCCATCCTCTCCCGGCGAACCGTGCACCATGATAAAGGCCAGATCAAACTTAACCAATTTATCTTTAAGCGGAAGCGTAAAATCTTTACGATCAATCTCATGTTTAACACCAGCATTGTCTTCATAATACCAACTCTTCTGAGTTAATATTATTTTATATACATCATAACGGTTTGTATCTAATTTCTGCATCACGAAGGCAGCGCTCTTTAAGGAAACTTCCACTTCGCCTGTAAATCCACCGGTAATTAATGCTATTTTTGCGTTCATAAATAAAAAAGTATGGTGCGCAAAGATAAACGAATATCCTTATCTTTATCAACTCTCTTTTGAAGAATTGGCATACTTTTTACTACATGGAATTAAGTTTATACATTCAACAAGGAAAATCTTAGATGAACAAATTATTTCAGTATTTAAGAACACAAACGTTTAGAAAGAACCTTATCATTGCCATTATATCTGGAATAGTCTTTCTCCTGCTACTGTTTTATAGCTTAAGATTCTACACCCGCCATGGAGAGTCTCTAGAAGTTCCTTCGCTGAAAGGTATAACCATTGACAACGCAATCAGAAAATTAGAAAGCCAGGGATTTCGGTATCAGGTTGATTCTGTTTATCAGGCCGACAAGCAACCAGGACTGGTAATTGAACAGGACCCAGATGCTGGTACAAAAGTCAAGGTGAACCGTACGTTATATTTAACCATTATTACTAAAAACGCACCGGAAGTGCAATTGCCCAATTTAACCGAAATGGCTTTGCTTGAGGCGGTATCTATGCTCAACAATTACGGCTTAAAGCTTGGAGACACCATCTATATTCCTGATATAGCGCGCGATCGTGTGCTGGATGTAAAGTATGGCGGACAAAAAATAAATGCCGGCCAGCCGATTCCAAAAGGAAGCAAAATTGATTTGGTATTGGGTAACGGTATGGGAGAAAGTGAGGTAATGGTACCAAATGTCGTTGGCTACACATTAGATGAAGCCATTTTTTCTTTAAAGGGAGCGTCGTTAACGCTCGGTACGGTTAAATACATGGGACCTGTTGCGGATAGCACCAGTGCACGGGTGATCAGCCAGACACCGGAAGCGGACCCCAATGGAGAAAAAAAGGTAAGCATAGGAACTCCGGTAAATTTAGCATTAAGCAATTAATATATCTACACTGTTAAAAGGATGATAATGGATACGCTTGCCAAGCAAAAAAAGAAAACATTCAAAAAAAGGTTGATCGCGGCTGTATTGGTAATCATATTGCTGGCAGGCACCGCCATCGCATATACTTACTATAAAAGGTACTTCGCTCCAAATGTTACAGACGTAGAAGAATATGCTTATATCAGAACGGGTGCCACTTTTGAAGATGTTATGCAAGAAATGGCCGAAAAAGACCTACTCAATGACACGGCTAGTTTTCGTTGGGCTGCTGAAAAAATGGAATATCCCGTACGTGTGAAACCAGGTAAATATAGACTGCAAAAGGGAATGAATAACAGAACCTTGATTAACATGTTGGGTGGCGGATTTCAGGAAGCAGTAAAGTTACGTTTTCAGAACATACGTTTAAAGGATCAGTTTGCAGGATACCTGGCTACACAGATAGAACCAGATTCCAATATGCTGGTAGCTTTAATGAACAGTGATACCTTAGCTTCTAAGTATGGCTTTAATAGTGAAAATTTTTTCACGATGTTTATTCCCAACACCTATGAATTATATTGGAATATTTCCGCAAACGATTTCTTTGCCAGAATGCATAAAGAATACGAAAATTTCTGGACAGCAGAGCGGAAAGACAAGGCCAATACGATTAATTTAACACCTATTGAGGTAAGTATCCTTGCTTCGATCGTAAAAGGAGAAGCTTTGCATAACGATGAAATGCCCAAAATAGCGGGTTTATATTTGAATAGGTTACGCAAGGGCATTCTTTTGCAAGCAGATCCTACCGTCATTTTTGCCACCAATGATTTTACTATAAGAAGGGTGCTGAACCGACATCTACGAACGGACTCTCCTTATAATACGTATATCTACAAGGGGCTTCCTCCAGGACCTATCATGATGCCCAGCATCGCTGCTATTGATGCCGTGCTAAACTATCAGAAACACAACTATATTTACATGTGTGCGAAAGAAGATTTTTCAGGGTACCATAATTTCTCGACGAACGTAGCGGAACACTTAGTCAACGCACGAAAATTTCAACAGGCACTCAACGAAAGAAATATCAGAAAATAATTATGTTTACATTTGAAACCCAGATAAGAGTGCGATACGGTGAGACAGATCAAATGGGCTATGTTTATTACGGGAACTATGCGGAATACTATGAAGTAGCCCGTGTAGAAATGTTACGGAGCTTGGGCACCTCTTACAAAGAAATGGAAGCGGGGAAAGTGATGATGCCTGTTTTAGAATTAAAGTGTCAATATATAAAGCCCGCACGTTATGATGAAGTAATTGTTATTAAAGTAACGATACCCATAAAACCTGCATTACGTATCCGATTTGAATACGAACTTTTTAATGAACAGCAAGAATTAATCAATATAGGAGAAACTACGCTGGTGTTTATTAATATGGAAAAAAACAAACCATGTTTACCCCCGCCAGATTTTATGAACAGGTTAGCACCCTATTTTGAGAAAAAAGGATGAGTTGGTTACACAGAAAACTGTTAAAGTTTAAGCCTTACGACCTATTTATTGAATGGACGAAGGTAATTGTTCTACCCGGTTTTGGTAAGTTACCTCTTTACACTGTTGCACTTTTCTTTTTTCAGGAGATCGCACGCGAATCATTATTAAATAAAGCATCTTCCCTCGCCTACTCTTTTATGTTGGCGATTTTTCCGGGAATTATCTTTTTATTTACACTTATTCCCTATATCAAGGTCTTCGTCGAAGATTTCCAGGAACAGCTCCTGGAATTCATGCAAATGATCTTACCTCAGGATGCCTATAATACCATCGAATCCACCTTATTGGACATTGTAACCAATCAAAACAGTCGCTTATTATCAATCGGTTTCCTAATGGCCATGATCTTTGCTACGAACGGTATCCATAGTTTGATGTTGGCCTTTAACAAATCTTCGTTGGTATTGGAGAGCAGGAGCTTCATGAGACAACGGATGGTTGCACTGGCATTGGCCATTATGATCATTGTAGCATTAACGGTTGGTATGGGTATTATTACGTTCGCATCCTTTGTGATTAATCATATCAAAAACAATCTGGAGATTGCTAAAAGCTTTTGGACCTGGCTCATTGATCTTACGCGTTGGATTATCTTACTGGGAATCTATTTTTTCACACTCAGTATGTTGTACAAATACGGGCCCTCGTCTTCAAAAAAATGGAGTTTCTTTAGTCCAGGCGCTACATTGGCCACTATTTTGGCAGCGCTTACTTTCTGGGGCTTTGCCTTTTACATCAACAATTTTAACACTTACAATAAACTATACGGATCTATTGGCACATTAATCGTTATCATGATATGGCTGTATCTTAACTCGCTCATACTATTAATAGGTTTTGAATTAAACGCCAGCATTGCTTTATCCAAGCAAAGTATCAAAATTGTAAAACCCCGGTTTAATAGCTTTAAAACCGAGGTTCAAAAAAATGAGCGGATAAAAAACAACTATAAATGATTGTTAATCCTACTCGGTTTATTGTTGTTGTGCTTTTGCAGCTTCTTTGGCTTCCTTTTCTTTTTGTTTGGCCTGTTTTCTAAAAAAGCCTCTCAATAGGAAATTATGTTGAAGAGCTTCCATATTCTGATTCAACTTATCGGTGCTCTCTTCTAAATTAACTACCGTTTGCTTCATGGTACCAGCCATTTCATCGTCATTTAACAACGCTCCCAAGGTGTTATCCGTACTGTTTATTTTCTCGCTTGCCTTACTCAGATTCTGCGTAAGGGCACCGGCACTTTGTGTAATACCTTGCAATTGTGCTGCTGAGCTACGGAGACTCTGGAACACCATAGTGTCTGTTAAAAGTTCATTGGCCAAAGAACCTTCTGTATTTAACTTATTGGTAAATGCATTTAAAGCGCTGGAAACTTTAGCTGTATTGGCTGCCGTTTGTGTTAAACTGGCCATAATCGCCTTTACCTGCAAAGCCATCATTGAATCGGTCAACACAGCACCGATAGTACCCTCTCCATTCACAATTTTCTCGCTCAATTTCTTCACATCGCTGGTTATGGCAACTAGATTCTGATTATTTACCTGCAAAGTGGCCATCATTTCCTCAGTGTCTGTACTTTTTACCGATTGCAATAAATCTCCTGCTTCTACAACTGCCACATTACTACTTCCACCCTGTATAACAATAATTTTATTGCCAATAAACCCCTCGGAACTAATCCGCACCTGTGCATCTTTTCTGATGTAGTCTTGGGATTTTTCCTCAATATTGAAATCAATTTCTACATGCGAGTTTTCAATAAGTTTAATATTTTTAATAGTACCTATTTTTACTCCCGAGAAAAACACATTGTTGCCTGCCTTTAACCCCCCAGCATTATCCAGGATAGTTTTAAGAGAAATTGTTTTGGTAAAACGTTTCTGATTCCCTCCCAAAACAAAAATTGCCGTAACAAAAAATACGATCCCCAATAGGGTAAATAGACCTACAATAATTGATTTTTTACTCTCTGAATTATTCGCCATATATTATGCAATAAAATTATAATCATAAAATGCCTTGACACGGGTATCATCCGAGTCAAAAATATCGTTAAATCGTCCCTGTCGCTCAAATTTTCCATCTAATAACATCACAATGCGATCACCCACCTCTTTTGCACAGGTTAAATCATGTGTAATGATAATAGATGATGTTTTATAAATCTGCTGAACTTCATTGATCAGATTATTAATCTCCGTACAGGTTATCGGATCTAAACCAGCTGTAGGCTCGTCATACAACATGATATCAGGCCTTAATATTAATGTTCTAGCGATACCTATTCGCTTACGCTGTCCACCTGAAAGTTCTGAAGGCATTTGATTTAAAGCCTGCAAAAGTCCAACTGAATCTAATACTTCCTCTACTTCTTTGTCTATTTCCATTCTGGTTAACGATCGTTTGTTTCTTACCAATGGAAATTCTAGATTCTCCCGTACAGTCATACTATCGTATAATGCACTGTTCTGAAAAGAAAATCCTATTTTAAGGCGCAAAAGCATGAGCTCTTTTTCGTTCAGTGTTTCTATCTCCTGCCCCAATACACTTACGTTTCCCTTATCTGGGTATAATAAGCCAGAGATGATTTTTATCAATACGGATTTACCCGTTCCGGATCTGCCGAGCACAACGAGGTTCTCACCTTCAAAAAGCTCCAAATCTACACCGCGTAATACGTCTAAATCACCAAAAGACTTATGCAGTCCTTTTATACTGATAACAGGATGCTGATAATTTATATGTGAAAGTTGCTTTTCCATAATGATTAACTCCTTATACTTTGCAAAATCATCACTACAAGCTGTTCTTCAATAAAAATCAGAAACATAGAGGCTACCACTGCAGCATTTGCTGCCTTTCCCACCCCTTCAGTGCCTTTGGAAGAATTATATCCTTGATAACAACCAACAATACCTATGGTAAAACCAAAGAACCCGGCCTTAATGATTGCCTGAAAAATATCCAAGAAAGTTACGGTTTCGAAAATCTGATCAAAAAAACTGATGAAGCTCACGGATTCATGCTGATAGACATTCAAAAACGATCCCATTAGCCCAACAAATCCGGTATAGCAGCTTAGTATAGGAATCATGATTGTAGTAGCCAGCACCCTACTTACCACTAAAAATTTAAAAGGATTGGTTCCTGAAACTTCCATGGCATCAATTTGTTCGGTTACCTTCATTGATCCCAACTCCGCTCCGATATTGGACCCCACCTTACCCGCTGCAATAAGAGCCGTTACCAGTGGAGCCAATGCTCTCACAATGGCGATAGCAATCAGCGACGGAAGCATGGCCGTCGCGCCAAATTCTTCTAAAGAAGGGCGCGACTGGTTCGTAAATACGATACCGGTAATAAAGCCTGTAAGTGAAATGAGTGGTAATGACTTCACACCAACTTCATAACATTGGTTAATGATTTCTTTAAATTCATAAGGTGGCACGAACAGCTCCTTGAAGAATCGCATGATGAAGTGATGTACATTACCCAGCTGAATAAGCTTCTGGTCTATTTTCTTAGAAATCATTTGTTCTATTAATCAGCAACAAGCACTAAACCTACACCCAGTGCTATATATTTTTGCAAAAGTAAATTTTTATTAATTAATATCCTGTTTTAATAACATAAAAGTTAGGCCCATGGTTGTTTTTGAACGAATATGAGATTGACGTGAATTTTTTCTATTCTCGTTTCTCTCTTTGTTTTAAAACATTTACATTTAACCCAAAATCCGCATTAGCTCATGAACTGCAACGAAATGCTCCTTCACATCCATTTATTCGTGTATTTGTTATCTCTTAAAGGCACTCATGAGACTGTGTGTTCAATACCTCAGTTGTCATACCCCGGTATGTCTCACTCGGTATTTCATGCTTGTTTTGGATTATTCCATTTATTCGTATGTATTTTATCATTAACGGCACTCATGCTAATCGTGGTCGTTTAAATTCCTAACGCAATTGGGTTTAAACACTCATTTGATGCTTTTTAAACGAATTTACAAATTCTTATTGATGGCATATACTAACAAATCAATTATCAAAAATTTTAAATCTATGACTAATAGACGAAAGTTTATCCAAACATTAGCCCTGAGCACTACAGCGGCCATCAGCATCCCGGAAATTGTTTCTGCCAGCGGTTTGAAAATGAAACAAACTGTTCAATTGAACGCAAATGATGTCATTTTGTTTCAGGGAGATTCAATTACCGATGCGGGTAGAGATAAGAAAAATGGTAGCGCAAATGACGCCGGAGCACTCGGGCATGGTTACGCATTCGTTGCGGCCTCCCAACTATTGTTAAATAAAGCTTCTCTCGATCTCCATATATATAACAAAGGAATAAGCGGAAATAAAGTATACCAGCTGGCAGAACGGTGGCAAGCGGATTGTATTGATTTAAAACCAAACATACTGAGTATCCTCATTGGAGTGAATGATTATTGGCATACACTGGCTAAAGAAAATCCATATAAAGGTACGGTAGAAACGTATAAGAACGACCTAAAACAACTCTTAATCCAAACAAAGAAAGAACTGCCAAACGTAAGGTTAGTTATTGGTGAACCATTTGCCGTTAATCATGTACGGGCTGTAACGGATGAGTGGTATCCCACTTTTGATCAATACAGGTTGGCTGCAAAAGAACTGGCTAAAGAATTTAATGCTATCTTTGTACCCTATCAGCAGGTATTTGATGAAGCAATTAAGTACGCTCCTGCATCGTACTGGACGGGCGACGGCGTCCACCCTTCTCTAGCGGGTGCAGCGTTGATGGCACAGGCATGGCTGAAAGCAGTGGGAGGTTAAATGAGCCAGTGGCGTGATTAACAAAATTTTAAATGACACTTCAAACGTATCTTAACTCTATGCTGGATAATGATTTCTATAAGATCACGATGCAGCATGCCGTTTTTAAGTTATTTCCAAAAGCCCAAGCCAAGTACGAATTTATTAACAGGGGAAAACATGTATTCCCGGAAGGTTTTTCCCAAGAGCTCAGAGAAGCTATTGATAAAATGGCCGGGTTACAGCTAAGCCGTGAAGAAAAGAAATACTTAAAAGACACTTGCCCTTACTTGGATCCCACTTACCTGGATTTTTTGCAGGGATATCGCTATGATCCGGAAGAAGTATCTATTTCTCAACATGGAGGGGAAGTGTCTGTTAAAATTACTGGCTATTGGTACCGTACCATATTGTGGGAAGTGCCCATCATGTCGCTCATATCCGAATTGTACTATAAATTACAAAAATGGGAAGGAGACACGGATGAAAAAATCATGGAAACCGCAAAAAATAAAATAGAAAAGTATAATAAACTGGGTGTAACGATCGCCGAATTTGGTACGCGGAGAAGACATTCTTACCACACTCATCGCCTGGTAGTGCAAGCGCTTAAACGATACGGTACGGGGAGTTTTATTGGGACCAGCAACGTACACATGGCTATGCTAAACCGCACTAAACCTATCGGCACCCATGCACATGAATGGTTTATGTTCCATGCTGCTAAATACGGGTTTAAAATGGCTAATGGCTTAGGCTTGGAACATTGGGTAAATGTTTATCGTGGCGATCTAGGCATTGCCTTATCAGACACCTATACCACGGATGTTTTTTTCTCTCAGTTTGATAAGATGTTTACCAAACTCTTTGATGGGGTTAGACACGATAGCGGCGATCCCATTGAGTTTGCCGACAAAACGATTGCGCACTATAAAAGTAAAGGTATCGATCCTGTATCCAAAACAATTATATTTTCTGACGGACTTGATTACCAAAAGGTAGAACGCATTGCCCATTATTGCAAGGGTAAAATTGGCATTTCTTTTGGCATTGGCACCAATTTCACCAATGATGTAGGACTCGAACCCATGAACATTGTGATTAAGATGACGGAGGCTCATCCAGATGATGCCTATTGGATTCCCGTTGTGAAACTTTCGGATGTTCATGGTAAATATACCGGCGACCCGAAAATGATAGAACTGGGAAAAACGATTTTGGGAATTAATAATTAAACAGGTTATTTACCCTGGAATTAGATCATTATGGAAAAAGACGTTTTTGGGAACGCGTTATTGGACTATCATCAGGAACAGGTTACTGCCCCGCTTATATTACATAACAGTTACGACGAAGATGAAGAAATGCCGGTAGAGGTGTTTTTTAGAGACACCGAAGATATATCCGAACTCGAATTTATAGCGCTCTCCTTATGCGACGGAAAAGTGCTTGATATCGGTGCTGGAGCAGGGAGCCATTGCCTATATCTACAAGACAAAGGATTTGATGTAACGGCGCTGGAAATTTCAACACTGGCCTGCAGGGTCATGAAAGAACGTGGAGTAAAAAAAAGTGTTAACACCGATATTTTTCAGTATCGCCAAGATACATTTGACACTTTGCTTTTTCTCATGAATGGCATTGGGTTGGCCGGGGATCTACCAGGTCTTAAACAATTGTTAAAACATTGCAAAAAATTACTAAAAAAAGGTGGTCAGCTCCTTTTTGACTCTTCCAATATCGCTTATCTCTATGAGGCCACTAGTTTTCCCACAGATCATTATTATGGTGAGGTAACATTCCAATATGAGTATAAAGGCGAAAAAGGTAACACCTTTGGATGGCTTTACATCGATCAGGATACACTTATACAAGTAGCTAAACAAGATGGCTGGGTAGTTCAAATTCTCTATGAAGATGAAAACGACCAATATCTTGTTAGACTATCTTTACGAAACTAATTCTTAAGCAACCGTTGAATTTCGTCCAGCTTCATTAGGGCTTCTACAGGCGTTAATGAATTAACATCCAAATTGTTCAGCATATCACGGATCTTCACCAGAATAGGATCATCTATCGAAAACATTTGGAGTTGATAAGCCTGTTTCTGTATCTTTTTCATGCTATCCTTGATATGCTCCCCACCGGTACGCTCCTGCTCTAAACGTTTCAAAATTTCGTTCGCCCTTGCAACCAATCGTGCAGGCATACCGGCCATTTTAGCCACATGGATACCGAAACTATGTTCGCTCCCTCCAGGTACCAGTTTACGAAGGAAAATAACTTTATTACCCACCTCTTTAACAGAAACATTGTAGTTCTTTATCCTGCCAAGGGTATTAGTAAGCTCATTTAATTCATGATAATGCGTGGCAAAAAGTGTCTTTGCTTTGGCTGAAGGATGATTGTGAAGATATTCGGCAATAGCCCAGGCAATCGATATACCATCATATGTGCTGGTACCCCGGCCTATTTCATCAAGCAATATCAAGCTTCTATCGGATAAATTATTCAAGATACTCGCTGTTTCGTTCATTTCTACCATGAAGGTTGATTCGCCAGAAGATAGATTATCTGAGGCACCGACACGTGTAAAGATTTTATCCACCAAACCTATTTCCGCATGTTTAGCGGGCACAAAACAGCCCATTTGTGCCATCAATACAATAAGCCCGGTTTGCCTTAAGAGAGCCGATTTACCCGCCATATTGGGACCGGTAATGATAATAATCTGCTGCCCCTCGCTATCCAAAAACACATCATTGGTAATGTACTCTTCTCCAACCGTAAGTGTTTTTTCTATGACCGGATGGCGACCACCTTTGATATCAATTATTTTTCCTTCATTGATAATCGGCTTTACATAATGGTTTTTCTTGGCAATGGTGGCGAAATTTAAAAGCACGTCTAATTGCGAAATTAATCCTGCATTCAACTGAACGGGCTTTATATACGCTATTAATGAACTTAATAATTCACCATATATACGGTTTTCTATGACCTGTATCTTATCTTCTGCACCTAAAATCTGTTCCTCGTACTCTTTCAATTCATTGGTAATGTACCGTTCGGCATTTACCAATGTCTGTTTACGTACCCAATCAGCAGGAACCTTATCTTTATGTGCGTTGGTGACTTCCAGGTAATAACCAAATACATTGTTAAAAGAAATTTTCAAAGAGGGTATACCCGTTATTTCTGCTTCCCGTTTCTGGATTTCGAGTAAATAATCTTTACCACCAAAAGCTACTTTTCTCAGTCGGTCGAGCTCATCATCTACGCCATCAGCGATTACATTCCCCTTAATCAATAATACAGGCGGTTCGGCTTTCAATTCTCTTTCAATACGTTCACGTATTATTTTGCACGGGTTTAACTGCTCTGAAATAATTTTTAACGCTTGTGAATCAGCGTTCTCCGTTAAGACCTTTAACTTCTCAATAGCCAATAGGGCCCTCTTTAACTGCACAAGCTCGCGTGGGTTAGCTTTTTGCAATCCTATTTTACTGATTAGACGTTCTAAATCGCCAATCTGTTTAATTTCACTGATGAGCTGTTCATTCAAGCGTGGTTCTGTTAAAAGATATGCTACGATATCCAGACGCTCGGTAATCGGTTTCTTCTCTTTTAATGGCATCACCATCCACCGCTTCAACAAGCGGGCACCCATAGGTGAAGATGTACTGTCCAAAACATCCGTCAAGGTAACAGCATTTTCATTTGTGGATCCTATCAATTCCAGATTGCGGATAGTAAATCGATCCAGCCACATATACCGATCTTCTTCAATACGCGCAATATGCGAGATATGTTGTAGATTTCGGTGTTCTGTTTCATTCAGATAATGTAATGCTACACCCGCAGCTGTAATGGCCAATGCCATACGTTCAATACCAAAGCCCTTTAAAGAACTAACCTCAAAATGCTTTAATAAAGTGTCTTTTGCATAATCGCCGCTATATGGCCACTCATCGAGCGTATAGGTATAAAAATGATCACCGAAATTGGTGACAAATTCCTGTTGGCTTCGTTTCGAGAAAATGACTTCACTGGGTTTAAAGCCCTGTAATAACTTATCTATATAACTATTACTCCCTTGTGCTACCAAGAACTCACCGGTAGAAATATCCAAAAAGGCAACACCTATTGCCTGTTTATCAAAAAATAAGGAGGCGAGGTAATTGTTTGATTTTTGCTGGACAATATTATCATTATAAGAAACCCCTGGTGTCACTAACTCCGTAACCCCACGTTTGACAATTGTTTTGACAGATTTAGGATCTTCCAACTGATCACAAATAGCTACTCGCTGTCCGGCGCGTACCAGTTTTGGAAGATAGGTTTCCAAAGAATGGTGTGGAAAGCCAGCGAGCTCTGTTTCGGAAGCACTGCCACTACCACGCTTCGTAAGAACGATACCAAGAATATCTGATGCTTTCACTGCATCAGAACCAAATGTTTCATAAAAATCGCCAACTCTGAACAACAGTAAGGCACCCGGATATTTTGCCTTGATGCTGTTATATTGTTGCATTAATGGAGTTTCTTTCTTTACTGTTTTTGCCAAAATCTAATGCTTTAGGGGCGTAAAAATAAGATAAATTTAATTATTAGTAGTAAGATCCAAGACGCAAGACACAAGACAGTAAATTTATTTAGTAGTAAGATACAAGGCGCAAGACAGTAAAAACCAAAATAGATTAACTGCCCCAGTCTCGATTCTTATGCCTTGATACTTATGTCTTGATACTCATATCTCGACACAAAGCTACCAATCCTCATCATCGTCCGGTTCAATGCCTAAAACCGAGTTATAAACTGTCTGAAGCTCCGAAAACGCATGTAGATCATTGGCGCGTTTGGCAACGGCCATTCCTTTGTTGTATATATCCAATGCCTCATCCTGCTTACCCATCACTTCGTATAATTTCCCGAAATGATAATAGGTGCCCACGTAATCGGGTCTTTTGCGAACAAGCTCCTGAAAATAATCAAGTGCTTTATCAAATTCCTTCAGCTTTACATATTCAGATGCAATAGCATATAATATAAAGGGATCGTCTGGAGCAGTTTCCAGAAAAGTGAAAAGTTGATCTATACGTTGATTGCTCATATATTCTACAGCTAAAAAATTTAATAGTTGTACGATTTTTTTTATCTTTAAAACTTAATGCATCAAAGATAAAAAGTACAATTCTTTTCACAACTATAGAAAACAAATCATTTATAAATAGGTTACAGGGAGAGACGAAATTATTATTAAAAGCCCAAAAACATGAAAATACTTGTTTGCATCAGTAACGTTCCGGATACCACATCGAAAATCACATTTTCTGATGACAAAACCACCTTTAATACATCTGGCATACAGTTCATTATAAATCCTTACGATGAAATAGCACTATCTAAAGCCATTTCACTGGCAGAAGGAGGCACAGGCACGGTAACGGTTATTAATGTAGGAGAAGCTGCTACAGAACCTACTATCAGAAAAGCCCTCGCTATTGGTGCTGATAATGCCGTAAGAATTAATGCATTTCCGAGAGATGCCTGGTTTGTAGCACGCCAAATAGCAAATTACGCACAGGATAAAGGTTTTGACCTTATCTTAACCGGCAGAGAATCCATTGATTATAATGGTGTGCAAGTAGCGGCTTTTATTGGTGAATTATTAAATATTCCTTCTGTTTCGATCACAAAGAAAATAGAGATAGCGGATAAGGAGGCACTAGTGGAAAGAGAAATTGAAGGAGGTAAAGAAATTATTTCCTCTCCACTTCCACTTGTCGTGGGTACAGCCGAAGGGGTGGCAGAACCTAGGATTCCCAACATGCGGGGTATCATGTCTGCCAGAACCAAAGCGCTGGAAGTTATTGAACCCATTGAAGTAGATCAGCTGTCGTCCATCATACAATACGAAACGCCCGCCCCTCGCGGTACTGTGACTTTAGTAGATGCGTCCGAACCGGAAAAATTAGTGGAGTTGTTGCATAGCAAAGCACGCGTCATTTAACTTAGTCTTAGCTAAACGTGGGATTGAATGTTCACAACGGAACGGTGGAACGGTTTGGTATTAAAAATTTAAATCAGAAGAAATGTCAGTATTAGTCTTTGTAGAAAATATAGAAGGATCCTTTAAAAAGTCGGCATATGAAGTGGTGTCTTATGCCAAAGCGATTGCAAACAAGGTCAATCAGCCTTTGACGGCCATATCTATTGGCAATGTTGCAGATGATAAACTCGAAACTCTCGGTAAATATGGAGCCAACAAGGTGCTTAACGTAAATAATGATCAATTAAAGTCATTCATCAATCAGGCCTATGCATCGGTCATTACAGAAGCGGCAAAACAAGAACAGGCACAGATTATTGTATTATCCAATTCATTCAGCGGAAAAGGGTTGGCTCCAAGAGTTGCCGCAAAATTAGGAGCAGGGTTAGCCGACAGTGTGGTAGAGCTGCCCGAAATAGAAGGAGAAAAATTAAAGGTGAAGAAAGCCGCCTTTTCGGGAAAAGCATTTGCCATTATTGAACTCATCTCTCCTATCAAAGTCTTAGCACTAAACGCCAATTCTTTTGAAGTGAGAGAAGAACCGATCGATACAATTGTAAGTAATTTTGAAGCTTCCAATTTACCAAATGATTTTGATACGGTTATTAAAGATATCGTCAGAGCAGCCAATAAGGTTTCATTACCAGAGGCCGAAATTGTTGTTTCTGGTGGGCGCGGTTTAAAGGGACCGGAAAATTGGGCGATGATTGAGGAGTTGGCCGATGCACTCGGAGCAGCAACCGCCTGTTCCAAACCGGTATCCGATGCCGGCTGGCGACCGCACGCTGAGCACGTAGGACAAACCGGTATAGCTGTTAGCCCTAATTTATATATAGCAATAGGTATTTCAGGTGCTATTCAACATTTAGCAGGAGTAAGTTCATCGAAAACAATTGTAGTTATCAATAAGGATCCCGAAGCTCCTTTCTTTAAAGTTGCCGATTATGGTATTGTAGCAGATGCCTTTGATGTGGTTCCGAAAATTACTGAAGCGATAAAAGCACATAAAAACGGGTAATTACGTGATGGATACCTGTACACTTCGGAGATAGCAACGCGTATCATGAATAAATCGTTTTGCTAAGCTTTAAAAGTTTGAGAGTAATCTAGTATAAAATTATGAACATTTAAGGTGCTATTTATTAAAAAAATAGCGCCTCTATGAAATGCTTTTTGCATATTTGCCAGCGAGAAATGAACAAGATCAAGTTAGAAATAGTCGGATTGTCTTATAGCCAAACACAGTCGGGGGCTTATGCACTGGTGTTGGGTGAAGTAAATGGCCGTAGAAGGCTGCCCATAATCATTGGTGGATTTGAAGCTCAAGCAATAGCGATAGAGATTGAGAAATTAACGCCAAGCAGGCCCCTTACGCATGATTTGTTTAAAACCTTCGCATCTACATTTGGAATTGCTATTAATGAAGTAATTATTTACAATTTAGTAGACGGTATTTTTTATGCCAAATTGATTTGTAATAACGGAAAAAAGGACATCGAAATAGATGCCAGAACATCCGATGCTATTGCCCTCGCCATTCGATTTGATTGCCCTATATACACCTATGAGTTTATATTGGGCTCGGCAGGTATCGTCATAGAAGGGAACGATTTTGTCTTCCTGGAAAATCTGGATACACCCAAAGAAGAGCAATCTACCGGTACGGAAGGGTCAAAGACAGCCTATGTCTCCTATACAGACGACGAATTAAAGTCGGCGCTACAACAGGCATTAAGTGAAGAAGCTTATGAAAAAGCAGCCAAAATTCGTGACGAAATATCAAGAAGAAAATCATCATAAGTTCTATTCAGCAGTATAACAAAAATTGAACTTTACATAGTATGTCTATAAAAGTTAGATTAACCATCATGAGCTTTCTGCAATTCTTTGTGTGGGGAGCTTGGATGATTACCGTTGGCGTTTATTGGTTTCAGACAAAGCAATGGTCGGGAAGCGAGTTTGGGGCCATCTTTTCGACATTAGGTATTTCCTCTATATTTATGCCCGCACTGGCCGGTATCATTGCCGACAAATGGATTAATGTAGAATTTCTCTACGGTATTCTTCATATCCTCTTCGGATGTACTTTTCTTTATTTGCCGCACGTACAGGACCCACAGACATTTTTCTGGGTTATTCTATTGGCTATGCTTTTCTACATGCCGACTATAGCCCTCTCCAATTCCATTGCTTATACGTTATTAAAAAAACATCAGTATGATGTGATTAAAGATTTTCCACCTGTCCGTGTGTGGGGTACAGTAGGTTTTATTGCAGCCATGTGGATGACAGATCTTACAGGCAATAAAGCCATGGTTGGACAATTCTATATTGCCGCAATCGGTGCTATCGGGCTGGGCATCTATTCCTTTTCACTCCCCCCCTGCCCTCCGCTCAAGTCAAAATCGGAAAACGCTTCATTGGCCGGTCGTTTGGGTCTAAATGCTTTCAGGTTGTTCCGCAACCCAAAGATGGCTCTGTTCTTCACCTTTTCCATGTTCTTGGGAGCTGCTCTTCAGTTAACAAATATGTATGGTGATGCCTATATTTCAGATTTTGGCAATGTACCGGCCTATACTCATTCATTTGTCGTGAGGCATTCAACCATCATACTATCTATTTCGCAAATATCAGAGACGGTATTCATATTGGCCATCCCCTTTTTTTTGAAACGCTTCGGCATCAAACAGGTCATGCTTATCAGTATGCTAGCTTGGGTACTTCGTTTTGGCCTATTAGCATATGCTGATCCGATCAGTGGTCTTTGGATGATCGTTCTTTCCTGCATAGTTTATGGAATGGCTTTTGATTTTTTCAACATATCGGGCTCTCTCTTTGTGGAGACCAGCACAAATGCAAATATTCGTTCCTCCGCACAAGGTCTGTTCATGATGATGACGAATGGCTTCGGAGCTATATTAGGGAGCTCCGTGAGTGGATACGTTATTCAACATTATTTCACGGATGTAGCTGGGCGTATGATGTGGCAAGAAATTTGGATTTGTTTTGCCGCCTATGCATTGGTCATTGCTTTTCTATTTTCATTTTTATTTAAACACAAACATGAACCCAGTGCACTACAGGAAATCATTGAAACGAAACATTGAGTAAGATTCCCCTACTAGTTCAATCTTTGTCTTATTGCTTCGTAGATAATAACACCAGCACTTACTGAAACATTTAAGGAACCGATCTCACCAAACATCGGAATCTTGGCGAGATGATCGGCATGACGAATAATTTGATCGGATATGCCTGTATCCTCTGCACCCATTACGATAGCTGTTGGCAAAGTAAAATTAGGTTGATAAATAGAATCGTCCGTTTTTTCTGTACATGCAACAACCTGCACCCCAGAATCTTGCAGAAATTTTACTACCTGTGCTAAGCTTTCGTGTCTACATACAGGAATCTTATACAAAGCGCCCGCAGAAGTCTTAATAGCGTCAGAATTGATTTCTGCAGAACCTCTCGAAGGGACAACAATGGCATCAATGCCTGCGCAAGTTGCCGTACGGGCAATGGCTCCTAGATTACGCACATCCGTAATGCTATCCAAAATAAGAATAAACGGCACTTTGCCAGCTTCATATACACTAGGGATGATATCTTCAATTTTCTGATACGTAATGGGTGAAATAACAGCTATCACACCCTGATGGTTTTTCCTAGTAATACGGTCTAGTTTTTCTATCGGTACTTGTTGGAAAACAATGCCTCTCTCCTTGAGCAATTCTTTCAACTCCCTAAACAATTCCCCACTTAAACCACGTTGCACGAATAGCGTCTCGATTTCTTTTCCACTATCAATCGCCTCCATAACGGCTCTAATTCCGAACACCAATTGATTGTTTTCTTTTTTTGCTGGTTTTGAAAAATGCATATGCTTAAATTATGGCGCAAGTTACCAAATAATACGTAAAATAAGCACTCTCAAAGTACAGTTTCATAGAGGGAAACTAACACTTAAAAAGTTATTAACACCTGGTTTAAAAAGCTGACAGTAAAATATATAGGCATTATATTAACATTTTTTCCACATGAAATGTTAATTTTATGTGCTTCTAACAGCGGCAATTTCAGTACTTAACATTTTTGGTTGTTCACCATTGTTAGCAACTCAAAATTTTATAGGATAATAAATTAAGTACATTTGTCTTATGAACTCCGAAAACGAAAACTATCCATCAAGAAATACCGCTAAAAAAGGATCATTTGCTGATCGCAAGAACAAACTAGGCAATATGGTTAGTGGCCTTGGCAAGCTACCCCCTCAGGCAGTGGATCTTGAAGAAGCAGTTCTAGGAGCACTTATGGTAGAAAAAGATGCCCTATCAACTGTTATCGACATTCTGAAGGTCGACACCTTTTACAAAGATGCCCATCAGAAAATTTTTGAATCTATTGTGAATCTATTTCAAAAATCATCGCCGATAGACCTCCTCACGGTGACAGCCGAATTGAGAAAAATGGGATCGTTGGAAATGGTTGGAGGAGCTTACTATATTACGCAGCTCACCGATAGGGTTGTTTCAGCAGCCAATATAGAATACCATGCACGTATCATCTCACAAAAATATATTCAACGGGAGCTTATTAAAATTTCTACCGAGATTATTAATAACGCATATGAAGATACCGCTGACATTTTTGACTTATTGGATACCGCAGAAAAAAGTCTATTCGATATTGCCCAAAATAACCTTCGGCGAGATACCCGTAAAATGGATGATATTATGCGGGAAGCTGTCAATAACCTAGAGCAATTAAGAGATCGCACCGACGCGCTGACTGGGGTGCCCTCTGGTTTTACCGCATTAGATCGTATTACGTCCGGTTGGCAACCCTCTGATTTAGTGATTATAGCGGCAAGGCCTGCCATGGGTAAAACGGCTTTCGTATTAACCTGTGCCCGCAACGCGGCCGTTTTGCATGACAAACCGGTTGCCGTATTCTCACTGGAAATGTCATCGGTTCAATTAGTAAACAGACTTATCTCCGGCGAAACGGAAATAGAGCAGGAGAAACTAAAGAAAGGCACCTTGGCTGATCATGAATGGACGCAATTACATTCCCGGATCGGCAAACTAACAGAGGCTCCCTTACTGATTGATGATACTCCCGCCTTAAATGTTTTTGAGTTCAGAGCTAAATGCAGACGCTTAAAAGCGCAATACGATATCCAAATGGTTATTGTGGATTACTTACAGCTTATGCAAGGTAAAGCAGAAGGAAAAGGTGGAGGGAATCGTGAACAGGAAATTGGTAGTATATCGAGGGCGCTTAAATCCGTTGCAAAAGAACTGAACATCCCAGTATTAGCACTATCTCAATTAAGTAGAGCGGTAGAAAGCAGACCAGGCGCCTCTAAACGTCCTATGCTTTCCGATTTAAGAGAATCTGGCTCTATTGAACAAGACGCGGATATGGTATTGTTTCTATATAGACCGGAATATTACGGGATGACCGAAGATGAAGAGGGCAGATCTACGGCCGGAGTGGGTGAAGTCATCATTGCTAAAAACAGACATGGAGAGACAACTATTGTTCCATTGAAATTTGTTGGAAAGTTTGTTAAGTTCCAGGATCTCGAAGAAGATTTTAATGGTGGCTCCTTTGGTGGTCCTAGCGGAAATAATGAAGAGAATCCTTTCTCAGCAGGCATGATGCCTTCCTCTGAATTTGGCAATATGGGTGGAATTATAACCCGTCCTTCCCGTATGAATGATATGGATGACGAGGCTCCTTTTTAGGAGGTTTTTATTTCAAAAAATTAGCTAATTGACAAATTAGCCAATTAGCTAATTAATCAATCGTTATTTCTTAAATTTATCCTGCAAGCTCTTGAGCATATCGTTTGTGATCGGTTTGCTTTTCTCGCTTTGTTTTGTCTGCGGTTGTTTATTGTACGTGGGTTGATTTTGGTGAGCTCTCGATGGTTGGATACCTTCTGTTGATGGTTTCACCTGCCCTCCCTTACTACTATGCTGTTGATTATTGTTAGCACGTAGATCGGTCCAAATACGCTCAATACACCGTTTCGTATACAAAGGGAAATCACCCTGCATCATCCATGAATAATAACTGGGTTCCGCTTTAAATATTTCACTTACACTTTTGCCTTTATGTTTACCAAAACTGAACACTTCAACCCCATTATCATCATATACCATACGCCCGGCAAAATCAACTGGCTTGTTGATGTTGGTAAACTGATGAAGAGCGTCTACGTCATTTTTAACAGGGATCGACTTGTTCCCACTCTTATCCTCCCATTCTACTCCCTCATACCGCTGAACCTGCGATAACAATACTTCATAGGTAGCACGTACGTCAGCCTCTGCACTATGTGCTTTCTCTAATACTTTATCACAATAAAATCTATAGGCAGCCTTCAACGTTCGTTGCTCCATCTGATGAAAAATATTCTGCACATCAACAAATCGTCTGTTTTCAATATCAAAATCGACACCGGCTCTTAGAAATTCTTCCATTAAAACAGGAATATCAAATTTATTGGAATTGTAGCCAGCAAGATCACAATCTGTCAGAAAATCTGCTATCTCTTGCGCTACTTCTTTAAATGTCGGTTCATCCTTTATATCTTCATCATAAACACCATGTATCAATGAGGATGTTAACGGAATGGGCATTTGAGGATTAATACGTAAGGTTTTAACCTGCTCGCTACCATCAGGCATAGCTTTTAGTATAGAAATTTCCACGATTCTATCAGAAGCTACATTTACACCTGTTGTTTCTAAATCAAAAAATGCCAGTGGGCGTTTTAGGTTTAAGATCATTTCTTGTTTTTTTAATTATTTATTCTATTATGACGCGAACACGTTACGCATACGTGCTGCTACGGATTTATCCAAAAATAACAATACCGAGTAAAACACCTACTACCATGATAACATAGAGAAGTATTTCATTACTTGCAAATTGTTTATACTGACTCCAAAAACCGAATTCTTCCTTGTTCTTGTTATTTTTTCTGCTCATGTGCGGAAAGATGTTAACGAACGGATCCCGCCCGCTTAAATGCTTTATAATACCAAGTGTCTTTCAGATTACTGATAATAACCCCTTTTGATGTAGAGGCATGCGCAAATCTACCATTATGTAGATAAATTCCGACATGGTTAATTCGGGCACTTCCGAAACTAAAAAAAACCAAATCGCCTTCCTTTAACTGTTTCTCATATTTGCGTTTAACTGCCCCAGCTTGTTCTTCAGAGCTCCTTGGCAAAACTTTACCATATACCTCGCTCATCAATAATCCTGCAAATCCAGAGCAATCTATACCCTTTTTAGTCGTACCGCCATATGCATATGGGGTGCCCATCCAATCGGTAATAAATGTATATAGGTATTCATTGTTCAGCTCATTTACATTCACTTCCAGTAAGTCAGCATAATCTGCTAATAAATTGCCTGTACCCGTGTACAAACCAGCGGTACCTGAAATATCTGTCAGTATGGTAGAACCATGTTTGAACTGTTTACTGTTCCTTAATACCGGTGCGGCTCCTCTCTTCTTACTCAAACACCCTGATAATAAACAGATAATGAGAAGAGCGTATAAAGTAAAACTATTTTTTTGTAAATAACTCATTTAGAGATTATTCATTAAATCCATTTATCCATGCACTACATAATCTTCTACCTCTTCTATGTCGACATCTCCATGGACACTTATTCCGGTCAATTTAACTGTTTTTACTTCATTGACCAATATAGGATCATAAAGAGCACGTGTTTTGACATAATTCTTAGAAAAACCGTGCATGTACCCCTCTTTTACGTCACTTTCAAATAATACGTCAACGGTTTTTCCCAGCTGGCTTTCGTAAAATGCTCTTCTTTTCTTTTCTGATAAGATATGCAGCATTTTACTCCTATCTGAACGCGCCGCGCCGGGCACTGAACCTTCCATCTGCGCCGCGATGGTATTCTCCCGCTCGGAATAGGTAAACACATGTAGGTAGGATATATCCAAATGATTTAGAAATTCATAGGTCTCTAAAAAGTCCTCTCTGCTTTCGCCCGGGAATCCGACGATTACATCCACACCAATACAGCAATCAGGCATTAACTTTTTGATCGTTTTAACGCGCTCAGCGTATAATTCCCGTTTATATCTTCTGCGCATTAATCCCAGAATTTTGTTTGATCCGGATTGTAAGGGTATATGAAAATGAGGCACAAAACGTTTAGATTTAGCCACAAAGTCAATAATTTCATCGCTTAAAAGATTCGGTTCGATCGATGATATTCTGAAGCGTTCAATACCTTCTACCTCATCTAAGGCTTCCACAAGCTCAAGAAATTTATGTTCTCTTTTACCATTTCTAATTCCAAAGTCCCCAATATTAACGCCCGTTAATACGATTTCTTTTACGCCTGATGCAGCAATGGTAGATGCTTGATCTACTATATCAGCAATCGCTCCGCTTCTACTAGCCCCTCTGGCCAAAGGTATGGTACAAAAGGTACAGGAGTAATCACATCCATCTTGAACTTTTAAAAAAGTTCTGGTACGATCGCCAACAGAATAAGCCGGAACAAAAATATTGGTTTCCTCAATGGGAGCATTGTGTACTACTACTTTCCGGTTTTTAGTTAAATCATTTATATGCTCAATAATGTTAAACTTTTCTGCCGCACCCAACACCATATCTACCCCAGGAATTTCGGCAATTTCCCGCGGTTTCAATTGTGCATAGCAACCCACAATGGTAATATAAGCTTGGGGGGAATACTTTAGCGCTTCTTTTACTACTTTCCTACATTTTTTATCAGCATTGTCTGTTACTGAACACGTATTGATTACATAAACATCCGCCTGCTCATTAAAAGAAACTGCTTGATAACCAGCTTCCTGAAACAATCTTCCAATAGAAGATGTTTCGGAAAAATTAAGCTTACATCCAAGTGTATAAAACGCTACTTTTTTATTCATCATTCGCTTGTAATACCCGGTATAGAGCATATATTACTCATGCTTAGTACCTTCGGGCAAAAATACGGTTTTCTTTAAGCTTATTATAAGATACTCTTGAGTTTTTCTATAAAAAGCTTAGTTTAGATATATTTATGACAAACGTGCAGGCATTTCACAAACAGCGCATATTATGCTAAGATTAGCATATCAAGGTCAGTTTTTCTATGCTACATCAACACCATTGCATATCAAGTCAATTTTATCTAAGTTTGCATCATCATGGCATATCTACTTGCATTAAAAAAGTAGGAATTAGGAATAAAGTACACACTTCAATGGACACTACTAAACTACTTCAAAGGGCACTGGATTTTGAGTTTTTAACGAAAGAGGAAGGTTTGCATCTCTACCATCATGCCGCTACAGCTGAATTAAGCTTTGTAGCGAATGAACTCCGGAAAACACAAGTTCCTCACGGCAAGGTAACCTGGCAAATCGATAGAAATGTTAACACCACCAATGTATGTATTGCAAATTGTAAGTTTTGCAATTTTTTCAGGCGACCCGGACATGATGAAAGCTATATCACGGATATAGAAACATATAAACAGAAAATTGAAGAAACCATCAAATATGGTGGAGATCAATTACTATTACAAGGAGGACATCACCCTGAATTGGGTCTGCACTTCTATACAGATCTATTCAAGCAATTAAAAGAGTTATATCCTACTATTAAATTACACTCATTAGGCCCCCCGGAAGTGGCTCATATTGCGAAATTGGAAAACATGAGCCATATCGAAGTACTCCGGGCACTGAAAGATGCTGGGTTGGATTCGCTCCCCGGTGCAGGTGCCGAAATTTTGAATGATCGGGTAAGGAGATTGATTTCAAAGGGTAAATGCGGAGGAAAGGAATGGTTGGATGTCATGCGGGCGGCCCATCAGATCAATTTACCTACATCTGCAACCATGATGTTTGGTCATATCGAAACATTAGACGAACGTTTCGAACATCTAGTGTGGATAAGGGATGTCCAATCTGAAAAACCGAAGGATGCATATGGCTTCATTGCCTTCATACCTTGGCCTTTCCAAGATGATGGCACCCTGCTGAAAAAGATAAGGGGTATTACTAATGATGTTACTGGTGAAGAATATATCAGAATGATTGCATTAAGCAGGATCATGCTACCAAATGTTAAAAACATACAAGCGTCGTGGTTAACCGTAGGGAAGCGCGTAGCACAGCTATGTTTGCACGCAGGAGCTAATGATTTTGGTTCCATTATGATTGAGGAGAATGTGGTATCTGCCGCTGGAGCACCTCATCGATTCACTTCGAAATCCATACAAGATGCCATTAAGGAAGCAGGTTTTGAACCCCAGCTGCGCACACAGAAATATGAATTCAGAGAAATACCAAAAGGTATGGAAGAACAGGTTATTGATTACTAACAATCAAACCAATAGATGATAGAAGATATTGAGCAACACATTGAGGCCTTGATTTTTGCTTCAGAGCATAGTATAGAAGTTTTCGATATCAAGCAGGTCCTTAGAGATGCACTGGACATAGATTGTTCTAATGAAGAGATAGAACGATCTATAGAGGCAATTGAGAAAAAGTATGCAGACGAGGCTTTCGCCATTCAATTATGTCACATAAACAACGGTTATCAATTTCTGACCAAAAAAAGTTTTAATAAAATTATTAATCAGCTTCAACTTCACCGGTCAAAAAAGAAATTAAGCCAGGCTGCATTAGAAACCTTAGCCATTATTGCGTACCGCCAGCCCATTACCAAACTAGAAATTGAGCAAATAAGGGGCGTAAGTTGTGACTATTCCATACAAAAGTTATTAGAAAAGGATCTGATACAGATAAATGGCAAATCGGATGCTATAGGAAAACCGCTGTTATATGGTACCAGCAGATTGTTTATGGATTATTTTGGTATCAATTCAACTGCTGATCTCCCAAAATTAAAAGATATTTTAACAGAAGAACAAAGCATCGGAGAAGTGGCCGAATAGCGCCATTTATTTTTTTACATTATTTTGCAATAAATTTCTTCTCTGTTTTAAAATCTTTGTAATTTTAACAACACAAACCCAAACAATATAAAACAAGCGTAACTAGTAGAATTGGAAATGAAAACGCCCAAAAAGACAGACAAAAAAATCGGTTCAAATAATCCAGCTAAGAAAGCAGGTAAACCAGATATCGAGTCAACTGATCCAAAACCAAAGAGAAGTTTTGATGACGATGATGATGATGATTTTGATTTTAATGAAATGGATAACTTTGACAATTTCGATGACTTTGACGATGATGATGACTATTAGTCTATCTATCAGCGCAGTATAGAATATAAAGCACTTGGTATATCTACTGGGTGCTTTTTTGTTAATATTTTACGGGTTAAGCATGATAGTTGAGGTAAAGAGCAAAAAACAAGAAAGACAATTTTTAGACGTCCCAAAGAAAATATATGAAGGCGATAGTCATTGGATATGCCCGTTAGACAATGATATCCGTCAGATTTTTGATCCCAAAAAGAATAGCTTTCACAAACATGGCACTTCCTGTCGCTGGATTTTATTTGACAAAGGAAAGCCGATAGGTAGAATTTCGGCATTTGTAAACAATCAAAAAGCCGATAAGCAAGTGTTACCAGTTGGTGGAATAGGTTTCTTCGAATGTATAAACGACCAACAAGCGGCAACCAAATTATTTGATATAGCGAAAGATTGGTTATCTGTCAAGGGTATGCGGGCAATGGACGGCCCTATTAACTTTGGAGAAAATGATAACTTTTGGGGCTTGTTAATAGAAGGTTTTACGAGTCCCTCTTACGGAATGAATTTTCATAAGCCCTACTATAAAAACCTGTTCGAAAATTATGGGTTCAGCATAATTTATGAACAGATTACGAATCACCTGGATGTAAGCAAACCTTTTCCAGAACGTTTTACACGTATCGCAGAATGGGTTATGAGGAAGCCGGGCTATACGTTTAAACATTTCCAAAAAAAAAATCTTCAACAATTTGCAGCAGATTTCATGGAGATTTATAATGATGCTTGGGAGAATTTTGAAAATTTTCAGCCAATTCATATGGAAACTATCCTTGAATCTTTTAAGAAAATGAAACTGATCATGGATGAAAAATTGATCTGGTTTGCATATGTTAATAACGAACCGGCTTCTTTTATACTGATCTTACCTGATGCAAATCAAATCATAAAAGACTTTAATGGAAAGATGAATATTTGGAATAGCCTCTCTTTTTTGATAAATCGCCGGAGAAAAGTCAATAGAATGCGGGCAATTGTAATGGGAACAAAAAAAAACTACCAGAAACATGGTTTGGAATCCGCTCTGTTTATAAAGCTAAAAGAGTATGTACTGCCGTTGCATAAATATGAAGAACTTGAACTATCTTGGGTAGGTGATTTCAATAAAGAGATGATATCGATACATAAAGCTACAGGGGCAGAATTCGGAAAAAAACACGCCACATTCAGGTGTCATTTTTAATATAAGTGTTACCTGGTATTATTTCAAGTATGTTTTTCTTAATTCCTCATACAGCTCTATCACCTTTTTTTGTAACTCAATAACTTCGTTATTTCTTTCAAGTAATTTTTTATTCACTAATTCCAATTCAGAATTGTATTTCTTCTGTTCGTCTGCATCATTAAAATTAAGTAGTTGAACTACTGTCATATCAAAAAGCTTTGCTATTTGCTGAAGTCTGGAGAGGTTTATATCTGTAATACCCGTTTCTATTTTAGAAAAGGCGGGAATGGATATATCTAATTTTTTTGCCACATCCTCTTGGCTCCATCCATTCTGATGTCTCAACAATCTTATTTTTTTCCCTAGAGATTTCATTTATAATATGTATTAGTGCATAGCCATCGCTAGCAAGGGGTGTTCCTATGAAAATAAAACGTGCACTTATCTCAAAGATACAATTTAATTTTTATGAATTAAAAAACCTATCTGATAAGTTAACAAGATTGATGCCACCAAAATTACCTGAACTCATAAAGAGTAAGTTTTTATGCAAAGGTTGCATATTATCAATATAACTTTCCAAATGAACAACATCATTGAAATAAACAATATCTTCCCTATTAAAAGCTTTCTTGATGGTAGAAACCTCTATTGGTTGAATATTTTTCTGTCTGAAAGATTGCTGGTCAATGAATACAACTGCCTCGTCAGCCTCCTGCACGGTATCTTTGTATTCCTGTAAAAATTCTTCATTTAAACTGCTAAAAGTATGCAATTCGATAATCGCTATTAATTTGTTTTCTGGATACTGTTCTTTAACTGCCTCTATCGATGCTTTAACTTTTGAAGGAGAATGCGCGAAGTCTTTATACACGACGCTTCCATTGTAATCTGCAACATATTCCAGTCGCCTAGACGCCCCCTTAAACGAGCTTATGGCTTTATAGAACTCTTCACGGCTCACCCCCAACCATTCACAGACGGTAAACGCTCCAGATAGATTCGATAAATTGTGTTTGCCGAAAATCTGCAGCTGAACCTCCCCTTTATTCGTATGTAGATAACTGATTCCTTTATTTATAGTAAAGTCGGGTAGTCGATAACCATGTTTATTGATATTTGAATTATCACTTGACACCAACTTTTGCACTTCTTTATCATCTTTATTGTATACCAATGTTCCCTTGTCTTCAATGCTTTTAATAAAGAGTTTAAATTGATCTACATATTTCTGATACGTTGGAAAAACGTTGATATGATCCCAGGCAATCCCACTGATTAACGCTATATTGGCTCTATAAAGAAGAAACTTAGGTCGTCTATCAATGGCCGAAGCCAAGTATTCATCACCTTCTATGATGATTAAAGGGGCGTCTTTAGTGATATTTACCATGGTATCGAAGCCCTCCAACTTTGCCCCTACCACATAATCAAAATCTCTGCCAGTGACCTTTAACACATGCATGATCATTGAGGTAATAGTGGTTTTGCCATGACTCCCTCCTATTACTACACGCGTTTTTTCCTTTGATTGTTCGTAGATATAATCAGGATAAGAATAAATCTGCAGTCCCAATTCCTGTGCTCTCAATAATTCCGGATTATCCGCCTTCGCATGCATTCCCAGCACTACCGCATTCATATCTTCCGTAATGCGTTCAGGGAACCAGCCTAGAGGATCTGGCAATAAACCATGGTGTGCTAAATTGGTTCGTGAAGGTTCATAAATATAATCATCAGACCCGCTAACGAGATATCCTTTATTTGCTAATGCTATGGCCAAATTATGCATAACACTTCCGCCAATAGCTATAAAATGGACACGCATATCTTAAAAGTTTCTATTATTTTTTTCAAACCTAGCTGCCACCCAATTATCTTTTACTCTTTTATCAACATAATCCAGTCCTAACCTACCCCCCGCTGCAATTAGCTGTTTTAAATCATCTCCATCATAAAACCCACTTAAAAAGAGTTTTCCATACGGTTTAAGAGCATTCGAGTATGTTTCCAATTGGTCTAACAATATATTTCTATTGATGTTTGCAAGTATGACATCATATAATTCCTGAGGAATCACTTCCTTAGATCCGCAATATACTTGTATACCAGCCACCTGATTGAGTTCTATATTCTCCTTAACGCTTTCATAACATACTGGATCGTAATCAATAGCAGTTATTTCACTTGCTCCTATCTTTGCAGAAAGAATGGCTAAAATGCCCGTACCACACCCCATATCCAATACCTTCTTATTCAATAAATTGGTATCCAATAGATAATCCATCATCAGTGAGGTGGTTTGATGGTGCCCGGTTCCAAAGGCCATTTTCGGATCAACAATAATTTCATATTCATACTCAGGCCTTGGCTCATGGAATGTAGCTCTTACATAACAGCGATTACTGATAGAAAGCGGCTCAAAATTGCTTTCCCACACAGCGTTCCAATTTTTGGGTTTAATATGATTTATTGTATAAGATACGCGATAATCTTCGGGTAAAGACAACAAAACATTCTCTACTGCTGCTATTTCCAGAGAAGTGCTTGCAATATAAGCTTTAAAACCCGTTGGGGTATCTTCAAAGGTGTCGAATCCTATAGCGGCAAGATCATTGATTAATATGTCTTTTTGCCAATCTTCGCCATCTTCACAATTAAATATGAGTTCGCTGTAGTCCATCTCCAATATGCAAAAGCTACCCAAAATGTCAACCTATAAAATTTTGGATAGCCTTATAATAATTTTCAATAAGTGAATTAATTAAACACCTTTGCTATATCTGTAAAATCTCTCGATTTTAAAGATGCCCCACCAATTAGTCCCCCATCGATATCCGCCTGGGAAAATAAATCGACTGCATTTTTGGGATTGCAGCTTCCGCCATATAATATGCTGGTTTCTGCAGCTACCGCTTCACCATATTTCTCTGCTATTTCCTTTCTTATAAAAGCATGCACCTCCTGTGCCTGTTCAGGACTCGCTGTAAGTCCGGTACCAATGGCCCACACGGGTTCATAAGCCAGAATAATCTTAGAAAAATCGGCAGCAGAAAGATGAAAAACTCCATTTTCCAATTGGCTTTTTATCACATTGAAAAAATCTCCTGATTCACGCTCTTCTTTCGTTTCACCAATACAGAAGATAGGATATAAATGATGTTGCAACGAAATGTCAACTTTTTTTGCCAACAATGCATCAGACTCACCAAAATATGCTCTTCTTTCGGAATGCCCTAGAATAACGTATTCTGCACCGACAGAACGTATTTGTTTAGCAGAAATCTCTCCTGTATAAGCACCTGATTCTTCCTGATGTACGTTTTGTGCACCAATAGACACATTGCTTGCATCTTTGGATAAAGACGCTACGCTCTGTAAATGAATAAACGGACTACAAACCACAATTTGTTGCTCGCCACGTATTTCATCTTTTACCATATTGACAACTTCAGAGAAAAGGCTAATACCTTCTTGATAATCAAGGTTCATTTTCCAATTACCTGCTACAATTTTTTTTCGCATGATCTATATTTATTTATGAGTGTTTTTTTGTTATCTGGTAAACTTCCGTTAGCATGGATCGTTCAACGTGGTCAAATTTACGATTACGTCTAGCAAAAACCAACTCAGCTGTCTGGAACATTTTATCCAAGTCGTATGTTTCAGCATCTTCTCCTCCACCCCATGAAAAATCTGGAACAAAGGTGGGGGGTGTTTTTCCGCCAAAAATACTGGCGGCTACTCCAACCACTGTTCCTGTATTAAAAGCTGTGTTTATAGCACATTTGGCGTGGTCGCCCATGACCAACCCACAAAACTGCAATCCCGTATCACGATACCGACCCAAACCGTAATGATAGAGTTTAACATTTTTATAGTTATTCTTCAAATTTGAATTGTTGGTATCAGCACCCCAATTACACCACTCGCCAATGACGCTGGTCCCTAGATAGCCCTCATGGCCCTTGGAAGAATTGCCCCATATCACACACGTATTGAGCTCGCCCCCAACACGGCAACCAGGGCCAATTGTTACATTGCTATAAATTTTTGTACCTAATTTAACCTGGGAGTTCTCACCCAGCGCGAAAGGACCTCGAATCAATGCTCCTTCCCAAATTTCACTATCTTTCCCCAAATAAACAGGCCCTTTCAACGTATTTATGGTACAGCATTCAGCCGAAACACCCTCTTCCACAAAGATTTGATCACCAAGTAAGGTGACTGTATTACTTAATTCAGCGGAAACCCGACCTCTTGTTAATAGCTCAAAATCTTGCTTTATCTCTTTTCCATTTTGGTTAAAAATATCTTCCGGGTAACCAATACAAGTATAATCCCCTTGATAAATCACCTTTCTATAATCTGAGAAATTGTTTAACAATTGACTATTTAACTCATCCACACTGGTTCTTGCTGCTATGAACCGTTGCTGGTCAGACAAAACATCTCCTTTAAGAAGGGCGTTAACATGATGACAGAGCTTTTCGTCGGGACAGATACTGCCATTAATCAGCAACACATCATTGTCGACAACAGAAAGTGGGTATTTTTCCTGTAAATAAATTTCAGTGAGATATGAAAAAGGCAGATTTAACCATTTGGACCACTTATTGGCTATAGTAAGAATACCAACACGGAGATCTGCGATAGGTCTAGTTAAACTTAAGGGATAAAGATTTATTCGCTGTTCGATGTTATCGTATAGAACAATTTGCATTTTTTATCAATAGAGTAAAATACCTAAAGCTAATGAGCGCTAAAAATAAAAAAAGTCTCGATAATATTATCGAGACTCCCTATTTAAAAATTCAATATAATTACTATTTATTGTAACGAGTACGGAATTTATCTATACGTCCAGCTGTATCTACCAACTTCATTTTTCCTGTATAAAAAGGATGTGAAGTATGAGAAATCTCTAACTTAACTAACGGATATTCCTGACCATCTTCCCATTTGATAGTCTCTTTAGTGTCAATGCAAGATTTAGTAACAAAAGAATAGTCATTTGACATATCTTTAAATACTACTAATCTGTAGTTTGATGGATGCAGATCTTTTTTCATTATGATAAAATTTACTAACACCGTATACTCTTCCTAATTTTACAGTTGTGGTAAGACAACCCTTTAAAGGGTAAAGATGCTATATATTTTTAAATGTTAATTTCTTTTAAGGCTGCAAAGATAGTTATTAAAATAACCCAATCAAAATATATTGACAATTTTTCATCAACCTTTTTGCAGAAAACGGATTCATTTTATTACTAAGCATTTAAGGCAAAAAATACTTTTTTTTCCAGGCTATCAATAATTTCGTCATCCTATTATAACGTCTCAACCCCTCAGGTTGATTATTAACCTGCAAATAGCCACTATAAAATTTAGAGCTGGCCCGATTTAAGACACCATTATACTGTTGCCAAAAGGTATGTTCCAATTCGGCATCCTTTTTTACTTCCGGACTAATCAATTTCAGTAAACACAAATAGCTACGCTGATCTTCCCAAAAAACCTGATTGAGTAGCATAAACATCGCATGGTAATACGCGGAGTAGCGAAATAGATTATCGTCGCTCTCCGTGCACAGCACAAAACCTATCAGGTTTGCCTCATCTTCAAAACCCGTACCGGCCTGATGCCCCAATTCATGACAGGCTGTAAATGGCTTAGCAAAAAGGGGCATGGCCGTATTCACATGAGCCTCCTGTGTAAAAGGATTAAAATAACCCGCAACCATCGTATAATTAACATGCATATTGGTTATCGGCTTTTTAACGGAAGGCTGATAGATAAAAATATACTGTTTTAACGTATGGGTGCTGGAGAGTAATTCACTTGCTTTGTGAAAAATATCTTGGTCACTCCTCTGCCAATCTTCTTTATTTAATAAGGCTCTGTATTCATTCGCTTTATCTATACATAAAGCAGTAGTTTCCAATAATTCACAAGAGGCCTTAATGTCCATATCAAGTGCCATTCTCTTCTCTAAAGGGATTCTGAAATAATTCAGGCCCCAGAATAAATAAAAAACAACAGCAATCAACAATAACGAATTGACGATTCGAACCAAAAGCATACCTACTTTAAGATACTTTTTCCTCCATAAATTTTTTACGATGGATAGGAAAGAAAAAATAAAAAGCAAAAACAACAGAAGATATATAACATCACCAAAACTAAAGGGTAAAAAACCGAAAAGCATTTGCCCGAAAATAGCAGAAAGATGAAAAATTTTCTTGCTATAAAACTGCTCAACTAAAAGCGGAAATTTTGCAAAACACCCGATACAAAGCAGTACTAAAAGCAGCAGACCGGTTAGTTGTAGTTGGCGGACTCCTTTTTTTATCATTTCAACGATTGGCTACTTAATTTTCCTGATCAAAATAAAGTTTGTAAAAATTCTTTCCTTTATCGTCATCAAATCCCTTTTCAATTAGTTCTCGCTTTCCGTGAATATACACATGAAAATTTTTATCCAGTTTTAATATGGATTTAAATCCCTTTGCTTCTTTTTTTACCGCACGATCGGAAATCTCAAAACCGTCTCCAATCGCTATTTCATGCATTTCTTCGAAATTGGTTTTATATTCCTTAAACAGTGTTATCGCCTCTTGATTGCCTAGAATCTCTTCAGAAAATTGATCTACCTCAAACACCTCTTTTTCCTTAAAATAGGCCACAGAGCGATTTAAAAGATCAATTTTATCTGCACGTTCCATTTCAAAAACTTCATCTAGCTTTTCATTTACGAAATTTTTACACACCTGCATCAGATTTCCCGTCTGATGAAAATTATCATTCCGAACTTTAACCTGCATAAAATCGTCTTTCCAGTAGACCGCCTCATTTTGCCGATTGGTTTGATCAATGGCCAATACCTTGTACCCTTCTTTTTCTTCCGAATTTAGAATAAGACATCCTTTGTCGAGTTTATGAATATTAATGGCTTCTTCTTCATAATCCACTTTAAATGCTCCCTGCTCAGGATATACTTTTAGATACGTCTCTTTCGTTTCGGACTTAAAAATACCTATCGCCTCCAACACTTCTCCTTCTAGCTGTACATCTTTGAAATTTACCACATATACTTCGCCCGCTTTTATTTTAGGGTGACTGGAAGCTTCGTACAAATGTTTAGTAATTTGCTGACTAGTTAAATGAAAATCAGTTCCTCTTTCAAAGAACGATTTGGCAAAATGGTACAATTCATTTAGCTCCAGATCATCACTGCTGTGTATAAAACGATAAATCTCATTTACTTTTTCAAAGGGTGTTAAAAAATATTGCATGAGCAATTTAGGCAATATTTCGTCCTGAATATCTAATGGTTTTTCTGATAAAATATAGTGCTTATCCTGCATTTTATTACCTACACGGTGAATGGATAACTGTGCAAGGGAGGCTTCGAAAAATGTCAACATACGTTATGGCGTTTTTTGAAAGCCAAAATTAATATATTTATTTACCCGCGAAGAAATGGTGCATAAATAATAATTGATAGGTTACACTGTTTGACCAATAATTCCAATTATGTGCTCCCGGTCTAGTAATATAATCGTGCGCTATGTTTCTCTCCATCAATGTGTGATGAAGTTTCTCATTTACCTGAAAGAAAAAATCTTCCGTTCCGCAATCAATAATCAGCGCAAGTTTATTGGGTTCAAGCAAATGTAACATATTTATAACGGTGTATTTTTCCCATAAATCAGCATGTTCTGCAAAAGAGCCAAGTCTTTTAGCGAGATCCCAGTTATTCGGAAAAGGACGAATGTCTACCCCGCCCGACATACTGCCTGCGGCTCCAAATACATCCTGATGTCTAAAGGCTAGGTATAAAGCACCATGACCTCCCATACTTAAACCGGTAATCGCCCTACCTTTTTTTGTTTTGATGGTTTTATATTGCTGATCTATTAGCCCAACCAATTCGGTAGCCACATAAGTCTCGTATTGAAACGTTTCATCAGCTGGACTATCAAAATACCAACTGCCAAAGCCACCATCTGGGCAAACAATAATAAACTGATACAGATCCACTAACTGCCTTAGCTGAGGTACATTGTTTATCCAATTTGCATAATTTCCACTATAGCCATGTAAAAGATAAACCACAGGCATAGCCTTTTCTCCAGTATATAAATCTGGAGTAATAACAACTGCCTTTATCTCTTTATTCATCACTTCACTGTGGGTCAATAAAGTATCTACTTTGGCTGCAAAGGTTAAATAGCTTATTAAAAATAAGCTTAAAAACATCCATATTCTTTTCATCCGTAAATAATTTTTCGTTTTTATTTTATTTTTAACACACTCATAAACTGCTTTGCGGTTTATATCCCATCGGTCAGACGGTTTTATTTTTTCCTAAAATAAACTATTAATTGCAGCTTTAAAGGTATTACAATGGGCATCCACAATATCTTTAATATGGGGCGAGTAACCTCCACCCATACTAACCTGAACAGGTAGACCAAATTTGCGACAAGCTTCAAAGATTACTTCATCTCTCAACTGACATCCTTCCTTTGTTAAATTAAGCCATCCCAACTTATCTGTAGCCAGAACATCCACTCCGGATAGATAGAAAACAAAATCCGGATTGATACGGTGAATCAATGGTTCGATATGCTTTTTTAATATCTCCAAGTATATCTCGTCTTCCACTCCGTCATCCAAGCCAATATCTAAATCTGATTGTTCCTTTCGGAACGGAAAATTCCGTTGCGAATGAATCGAAAAAGTAAAAACCTCCGGTACATTTCTAAAGATCTCGGCAGTACCATTCCCTTGATGTACATCAAGATCAACGATTAATACCTTCTTTGCTTTTTGCTGATGAAGAAGATAATGGGCTGCAATTGCCTGGTCGTTTAACAAGCAGAATCCCTCTCCCCAATTACTACCGGCATGATGTGTACCCCCGGCAATATTAAAGGCGATACCATTTTCCAGAGCAAAGTCACATGCTTGCATCGTTCCCTGAACAATACGCACTTCACGCTGCACTAAACGACTGGATAAAGTAAAACCTGTCCGCCTAATTTCCTGAGGACTTAACCTTAAGGTTTTCAGTCGTTCCCAATAGGTATGATCATGGGCTAAAGTAATAAATTGCTCCCGAATTTCTTCGGGTTTAAAGAAGTTATGCGGCTCAGCAATCCCCTCATATAGTAGTTGGTCGTGAATCAGTTCATACTTGACCATCGGAAAACGATGGCCAAGAGGTAATGGATGGTTATATAGGGAATCAAATGCTATTTTTAACAATGTTAAACGAATTTATGATATTAAGGTTCTGTTGTATTTTTAAACTTATTATAATGTAAACGCTTTCTTTTTTCCCAATAAGGTTTTTCTCGGATGGCTGTATAGGAAACGGCTGTTTTGATGATCGCTAAAAGGATAAGGATCATTCCAAATGCTCCCAGATAAACTAAAGAATGATAAAAAGCTTCGCTCTTCTCAAAAAGTCTCATTATAACACCAAAAATAGCCCATAAAACCACCAATCCATAAAAAATATTGTGTTTAAAGTACACCACTACTACACCAATGGCGGCAGCAATCATCAGCAGAACATAACTGACATATAAATTAGTAGTCATATTGGCTAACCACCCCAAACTCACGAGCCATGCAGCAAAATTCGCTAAAGTTGCTATCGTAATCCATCCGAAATAGATACTGATGGGCATTTGTGTAATAAACAGAGAAACTTTGCCTTTCTTCGGGTTGAGCAATTGTAAACGTCTATCAATTACGTACAATGTAAAGAATTGAACAAGCAATAAAGCAAGTGAAATACCCGGCATATCGTTCAACCAACTGTAAACCCAGACACTGATTGCCAGCTGGTTGATTGCAAATGTAAGGCCGATTAATTTCAGTTCCCGATTTGTTATGTAGTCTTCGCTTTTTTTAAATGCATTTACCAAATGAAAAATAGTCATTACAAATAAAGCCAGATAGATAATAGACCAAATAGAAAATGTGAATCCAGCGGGTGTGATACCCGATTCATACTTTGCTGAAATTTCTGCCATATCATATCCACCTATAGCATTTGTTTGCCCCAGCATGGATATCATAAATGCAAAAACGAAGGTAATAAAATTCAGAACGGCCAATTGTTTTACATAACTCATGATTTCCCCTTTTTGCTATTAAACAAATGGAGGTCTATAAAGTTCAGCACAAGTCAATTAAGAAGGTTTATTGTTTCTATCAAATACTGTTCATCCGTCTCATCAAAATTATCTAATTCATCACTATCCACATCCAATACACCTATTATTTCTCCCTTATAACGCAGTGGAAGCACAATCTCCGATTTAGAAGCAGCACTGCAGGCAATATGCCCAGGAAATTGATCAACGTCCGGAACGATCATCACCTTCTCCTCAGCCCAAGCCGTACCACATACCCCCTTTCCTTTCTTTATCCGGGTACAGGCCACAGGCCCTTGAAAGGGGCCGAGCACCAGCTCATTTTCTTTAATTAGATAAAATCCTACCCAAAAAAAATTAAATTGGCTTTTTAAGGCCGCGGCCACATTAGCCAGATTCGCAATGAGGTCCTTTTCGCCAGTCAATAACGCTTCTATCTGAGGCAACAGCGATTGATATTGACTCTCTTTTGTTCCAGCATTTATGATTAAATCTTCAGCCATATATCAACAATTAGAAATTCAAAAATATCGATTTCACTACATTTGGCATAATGGATATTGCTATCTGAAAGCAATATTTACTTTGACCCCTGTAATATTGGTAATCATCGGCTTAAATATCACGCTTGCGTTCTCCTTCGTCTTGCCTAAAATATTCATTTCTTGTGCATTTTTTAATAATTTTTGTTCGGCTAGTTTATAAACTCCTTCTACCATATGCTGTGTATCTCCAGGTAACCAGGCACCAGAAATATCATAAACTTTAGATCGCTTATGATCTAGTTTTACATAACATATTTCTGGTTCCGGTAGATAAAGCGTCACGGAATCTGTGCTATGCCTGACGATGTCTTTTGCAGAAACTTTTGTCAAATCAATGCAACCGGCAACTTCGCCAGCTGCTATGAATAAAACACGTTGATCCGGCAAAAACAAACGCAGTTCTTTCCGTTCAATCACATCTTTCATCGCATATTTCACCAATTCTAACCTACCAATATCCATGATATGCTCCACCATTACATCGTCAGTAATAATTGTTTTGGGCTTCCCTAATTCAAATCTATAGTATAAGAACCAACCGGCAATAACCAATATAAGCAAGAATGCTGCTATTGCTATAAATGAAATAATTTTTTTCGCCATTGTAATTTTTTTCTATTCGTTGAACAAATGTCAGGGCCAAAGGTTTAATAGGATCTAACATACTCATCATAAAATTTGATGAATTTGTTGGTTTTAAATGAACGTTTAATTTCATCATATTCTTCCCGCTACCGCGGTAGGTTTTTACTTTTTTTTCATCACGTAATTTCTCTTTTATAGGCATTCAAGCTTTCCCTTTCAGGGAAGGTTTCCTTGGATGAAAAAAAGGTAACAAAAAAAATCAAGGTCTGGATGCTACGTTGCATCTGATTGCAAAACGTCCATAGCGTGTATTGCAGCCGCTTCGCTTTGTCAATCCGCTTGGATACAGCAAAATGAGCTACACGGCATATGCTTTGCTGCTCGCTGCTTCCGTATCCTCCAAGGCGGTCCACCTCTACGCTCAAAAGCCCCGTTTATCTGCGTATCACGACGCTCCGTCTGCTCGCAAAAGCTCCCCGTCAACCTTAAACGCCGCCTTAGAGAGTTGCGACTAGCACTGGAATGCACTACTATTGCCGCAACGCTCTACAGCGGGAGTTTTTGTGTTACTTTTTGCGGAAAAAAGTAAGATTAAATTTTATCTTCAGATATTTATATTTAATATTGGCAATTGGAATTGTTTCTAAGACACTATTCCATCAAACCAAGTACCATAACACGATAAAGTTGATTCAATGAAAAGAAGATCGGTTATTAAAAATCTTCTGATAATAGCAGGGGGCATCGCGATATTGCCGTCCTGTTCTGGAAAATCAGGGGGAGCCTCTATTCAACTAACTAATCTGGATATCGGCGCTGATGATGAGCAATTATTGGCCGAGATAGTAGAAACTATTCTTCCTCATGGAGGGGATACGATGGGGGCAAAAGACTTGAATTTGCACCTATTTGTGCTTAAGATGGTTGACGACTGCCATTCAAAGGAAGATCAACAACAATTTCTCGCGGGCATTAGCAATATTGACAAGCTATCCAAAGAAAAACTGCAAAAATCATTTGTGGAAGCGTCAACGGAAGAACGATTGCAGTTACTGCAAACAATAGATAATGCGAATGATCTGGATAAAGATATTCAAAAATTTTACCATATCACCAAGAGCCGAACCATTCAGGGATTTCTAAATTCAAAATATGTAATGACCGATCTCAAACAGTACGAATTGATTCCTGGAAGGTACAATGGTTACGTTCGGGTAAGTTAATTGCAAACTATTAAGCTAAACTAAGAAATAGAGATGTCGAATTTAAATATCGATAGTATCAAAGACCGTACCTTTGACGCGATAGTCATAGGCTCAGGAATAAGCGGTGGATGGGCTGCAAAAGAACTCACTGAAAAGGGACTGAAAACGCTCGTTTTGGAAAGAGGAAAAGACGTTAAACATGTGGTTGACTATCCAACAACTAACATGTATCCATATGAATTTGAACATCGTGGAGAAGTGCCATTAACCATTCAGGAAACATCACCGATCGTAAACAGATGTTATGCATTTAGAGAAGATGCACTTCATTTCTTTGTAAAAGACAACGAACATCCCTATATACAGGATAAACCTTTCGATTGGATAAGGGGTTATCAGGTTGGAGGAAAATCACTGTTATGGGCCCGTCAGACGCAGCGATGGTCAGATTTCGATTTTGAAGGGCCCGCACGGGATGGCTTTGCTGTTGATTGGCCTATTCGCTATAAAGATATCGCTCCTTGGTATAGCTATGTTGAAAAATTTGCAGGTATATCCGGCAATCAGGACGGTTTAAAAGAATTGCCTGATGGCGAATTTCTACCCGCCTATCCATTAAATGCCGTTGAAGATTATTTCAAAGGGGTTTTAGCTAAAAAGTTTACGAATCGCCACGTCATTAGTGCTCGTTGTGCGCATTTATCTAAACCCAATCAGATACATCTCGATCAGGGTCGCGTACAATGCCAAAACAGAACCTTATGCCAAAGAGGTTGTCCTTTCGGAGGATACTTTAGCAGCAACTCATCTACGCTGCCTTGGGCGCAGAAAACAGGCAAGCTCACATTAAGACCTTTTTCTGTAGCACATTCCATCATATACGATGAGCAGAAGGGAAAAGCAGTGGGGGTTAAAGTAATTGATACAAATACCAAGGCAGAAATAGATTACTTTGCAAAAGTCATCTTCGTCAATGCCGCGGCTTTAAATACTAATTTAGTTCTCTTAAATTCCAAGTCAAATCGTTTTCCCAATGGGCTGGGAAATGATAGTGGCCTATTAGGAAAATATGTTGCTTTCCACAATTATAGTGCACGTATCAGTGCTCAGTATGATGGATTAAAAGAGTTTAAAACAGAAGGGAGAAATCCTGCAGGTGGCGGATATATTCCAAGATTCAGAAATATTTTTAAACAAGAAACGACCTTTCTTAGAGGTTACGCTGCCGGCTTTTCAGCCTATCGTAGCTCAGACCGCGATACCTCTCAAATAGGATCTCAGCTAAAAGACCAACTGCTAAAACCCACACTTGGGCCATGGCGCGTGGGTTCTCATATGATGGGCGAAACAATACCAAAAGAGGAAAGTTATGTGGCTTTATCAACAGATAAAAAGGACGAATGGGATATGCCTTTACTCAAAATAGCGATGGATTATGACGACAATGATGCAAAAATGAAGGCCGATTACATCGAGCAGCTAACAGAAATGTTTACAGAGGCAGGGTTCACCAATATCCAACCCAACACGGCGAGCCAAGCACCTGGCTTAGATATCCATGAAATGGGCGGGGTACGAATGGGCAATGATCCGAAAACATCATTACTTAACAAATGGAATCAATTGCACCATTGCAGTAATGTATTTGTTACAGACGGTGCCTGTATGACTTCTACCTCCACACAGAATCCTTCATTAACGTATATGGCTTTTGCTGCAAGGTCGGTAGATTATGCCGTCAGTGAGTTAAAAAAGAACAATTTGTAAAAATATACACTTTCCATGATGTCGGGTAGGTAGGCGATTTGTAATGTCTATATCTATCCGGCATTTTGTGATGAGCAGCTCTGCTAAACACGATCCATTAAACCTTCTAAACCAGCTGACGTCATACCAATAGAAAATATATTATTGGAATTTAAACTTTGGGTCATGAAACGATTAAGCAATATACGCATTTTATTATTTTCGTTTATCTTCCTTTTCATTACGGGAAATTTACAACGTGTAAATGCGCAACCAGGAATAAGTGTATCTTTTCAACAATTTTACGATGAGCTATCTCCCTATGGAGAATGGATTAACGACCCAGAATATGGCTATATTTGGGTACCAAGTGTGGAACCCGACTTTCAGCCTTATGCTACCAACGGCCATTGGGTTATGACAGACTATGGAAATACCTGGGTCTCCAATTATAATTGGGGCTGGGCACCCTTCCACTACGGTAGATGGAATTATCATAACAGATTTGGCTGGTCGTGGGTACCCGGATATGAATGGGGACCAGCTTGGGTACACTGGAGGACAGGCGGTGGTTATTATGGATGGGCACCGTTAGGTCCGGGAGTAAGTATCGGAATTAGCGTCAATATTCCAACTAATTATTGGGTATTCGTTCCGCAACGCTATTTATTAAGTTCATCGGTGCATCGTTATTATGCACCTAGAAGAACTGTTGTTAATGTTTATAACCGCACAACTATTATTAACAACACATACGTACATAACAGTCGCACCTATGTAAGCGGACCAAGAAGAAGCGAAATACAACGCATTACCAAGAGCAATGTACCGGTGCATCGCATAAGCAATGCCAGCAGACCTGGTTCTAGCAGGGTAACTGGACGGTCCGTAGAGATCTATCGTCCTAATATCAGTAGAAATGAGCAAGCCAGACCTAGTAGGGTCACTGCTTCAAACAATGTTAAGTCAAACGTAAATACAAGTAGAGAGAGGCCGGCAAATAGCAACCGTACAAGCAGTACCGCTCGCTTAAATACAAACGAATCGAGCAGTAGGAGAAATCAGGTTATTAATAACAATAGACAACAGCCGGCAAAGACAAGGACTCAGGAAGCCACTCGGGAAAATAGCAATCCTACTAAAAAGGAGCGTCCTGCGATAAATAACTCATCTGAAACGAAGGCAAGTGAGGGTAACCGTTCTATAAGATCCGTGCCAAATCGGACCGGAAGCCCAGCAGGTCAGCCAAGTCGGGAAAGATCAGCAACACCTACCCGATCAAATAATTCACCTACGGAACGGACCCGGAGCAGCGCTCCAAGCACACCAAGAACAGAAGTAAAATCATCCAGTCCTCAAAGAAGACAGAGTCCATCAAGATCTTCTTCTTCACGGAGTACCGAAAGTGCAACCAGACCTGCTAGAGCTACAAGAGCTTAGCTCTATTACGAAGAGAGGCCCAACATATGGGCCTCTTCTGTATTTTCATCAGAATAAATTTGTTCTTTAATGGCGATGAAGCTTGCATGAGCTATTTATTCATGTATTTTTTGTGAGTGGCAGCTCATGCAGGTTTTTATGGTTTAAATCGTTCCAGTACTTTTTTACCAGTCTTCACCTCCACACCTTTGAGTTCTATATACTTAACATCCGGATTCCAAAACGTCCCCCCGTCGCCAATTCGAATAAAAATTCTCTCTAGAACCGATTCTTTCTTGTTGATATCAGCATACACCTTAAACACCCCCTTTTCATCTTTTTTTAATTTCATTGGAAGTTTATTGTAGGCTACTGATCGCACATCATAACTTCCATCGGCTAGTTTTTTTGTGTTTATCCCATACGCAAACTTCCGTTGGATAAAATTAAGATCTTTTATAACAGCTCCTTCTGGATAACGGATCCAAAAAGCATGAATCGGCGTAGAAACATTTAATTTACCACCCTTATCAATATTTAGGGTGTAACAAATCGTATTTGTGTTAGGATCACGTTGTATATAGAACAATAGATTATCTATATCCTTTGGGACAGGGAAAGAATCTACATCCATGCTTTGTTTACCGTTTCCCTTGGCTATCTCTGAGAGATTGTGAATGCCGGCATTAACACTTAGAGCTAAGGTTAAGAAGAATAAACAATAAAATGACAATCGGAAAAAGGTGGTAAACATATAAAACTGATTAATGTAATTTCTTATAACATCCACTATACCACCAAAAAAAGCTAAACATTGGGCCTTTATAAAGAGGTAAAATATTATCTTTTTTTACCATCGGGATGATTATTCTTCACCATGCGCTCTGCGATATCCCGGGCATCCCCTAGTCTTAAAAGTTTTTTCGTGTCTACTATATTCACGATAAACAACGTAATCACAACTAGAGCAGAGAACACATTCACTGTACCTGGAAACATTACCTCTAGAATAAAGATAAAACTAATGATAACCCTTATCTCCGTCGGTCCAACGGCTCCCGCATCAATCGTATATTTATCCGTAATCTTGTATCTTAATTGCGATATGATCATTGCCCAGCCGTATAAAGCAACAAAAAAGTAAGATAGTAATTCATAACCATTCCCTAGATATACGATAAACCCAACACCCATGATAACGGTGTTAATCCAATCCATAATAATATCTAAAGAAAACCCATACCATTTCCTGGGGATATTTCTATAATAAGCGATCCTACCATCAAGTGAGTCGCCAAACCAATTAACAAATAGGCCCAAAACCCCCATTAACAAATAAGGTCTATCGATAAAATTAGCTAATAAGAATCCCACAAGAACCAATACACCACCTAAAAACCCTATTCCGGTTAAAATATTTGGTGTTATAAAAGTTGGTATTTTGGTAACTAGATACGAAATGGAGCGCTGTTCAACGACACGTAACAAATTGGTTCGTTTCCTATCATTAAAAATGCGTTCTTTTATCTCCTTTTCTTTCAAAGTGCCTTCGCCTTTCTTTGAAGTAAACTCTTTTGCTATTGGATTAGTATCTTGCATCCGTTTATACCGCCCAATCTCATGCTTTCTTTTACGACAGCGTTATTAAAGTGCGCCGCAAAAAAATGATGGATTATTTTTTCTTTTTCTCAAAATCTGAGCCAAAGATCATGTCCCAAAATGGAGAACTTACACCATAACCCTTATCAGCATCCTGATAGTGATGGAGCATATGATGTTGTTTAATTTTTTTCATTATACCACTTTTAAAGTTGTAGTGGTGCATAGCATAGTGACCAATGTCATAAAAAAGATAACCTACAATAAAACCAGGAAAGAATGCCGACATCTGTACATCACCAAAAAACAGCTTAAATAGAAAATACAGCGCCAGAGCCAATGGGATACTGACAGAAGGAGGTAATACCAAGCGCAGTTTATCCATTGGGTAATCATGGTGTACCCCGTGAAATATAAAATGAAGACGCTCCATTATCTTTCCTTTTGGAGGTAAATGAAAAACAAAACGATGCATTACGTATTCCGTAAACGACCATACAAACAAACCCACCAAAAAGTATCCTATGTAAAACCATAAAGACACCTCATAGGTCGAAAAGGCTCTCCAGGTAAAATAAATGATAACAGGCACAAATAATATTAATGGTACCGAGAAGTGAACCTTTGTTAACGGCTCCAGCAGATTGCTTTTAAACATTCTTACTGACTCCTGCGAATTAGAAACATAATTTTTTGCCATGACAATAGTAACTGTAATAAAATCTATCCCTTTAGACTATAATAATACAAAAGTACGCAAAATGCTTGGTCAAGCATACTAAAAATCAAATTTAAGACGTGCCCTAATACCCCATTCAGAAACATTAGGATTATCCAAATAAGTAAAACGCTTAATTAGATCCACTCGAACGAGTTTAAAAATATTAGCAATACCCACACTTCCCTCGATATATGGAGTCTTCCCTAAAGTATAAGTAATCGGCAAGCCATCAGCATCCTGAGAAAACTTGTAGACCGAATTATTAAAATCAGGATTGTTTTCCTCTCTCAAGCCTCCCCATAAACTTTTAAAGCTAACCACCTCCCGCCATTTTAGACGTTTCAATAACGGAACCTTATTAAAGATAAAACCATTTAAATAATACTGCACATTAACCGCTGCGTAATGGTCACTCACAAATTCCAAGAAGTTCATTAAGTTATATGAATTCAACTGGTAAGCGTATGTTTGGTTCGCACGATGAATAGCTAACAGCGGAAAAGGTATATTCTCTCCCAAGATATAACCACCTTCTAAAGTCACATCAGAGTACCCGAATTGTGATAAATAAACGCGTTTAAAAATATTTGCACTAAAATTATGATAGTCGTTTGTGCTATTAAACACGTTCTTTAAACCCAAATTATAACGAAATGTAAATATGGGGTATTTGTTAAATATGGGAATTCTATACACTTTCCCTTGGTAAAATTGCTCCTTTGGAGCATAACGCAGCTCTACATTTATCTCCGAAGAAGTTAATTCATTAATATTGAAGAGGTTTCCATTAGCATCTTCCTGCTGGTAAAGCAAGGAACCCGCAGGTCGCTGGCGCCAATGCGTAAATCCAAGCTTATAGGAAAACCTGCTTGCCAGCTCCTGTACATATTCAAACTTGGCAATATCATTGTACAACCATCGATCATTTTCTCCACGTTTAAATGACAACAGGAAGTTATCTTCCTGAACAAACTGTAATTCCTGTCCCGGAATTTTCGTGTCGTGTTGATAACTTACTTTAAAATAATGTAAGGGAAAAGAATATACAGATTTATTGTTGAGTGAATAAGTGGCGCTTCCAAAGTATTTCCATTTTTTATCCCTGAACCCATAGGCACCGTACGTTTCAAAAAACATGCGTTTACTAAAATCAGTGGTTGTGCGTCCTCCTAAACGTAATCTAAAACCTTCTACCGGGTTAAAGCTATAGAAAGTACTTGCTGGTCCCATTTCAAACTTACCAAACGATTTATATCCGGCGAGCAGGACGGTTCCCCAATCCATAATGCGTCTAAAGGACTTAATCGTTTGTAGGGTATCCACATTTTTATAGATGCCCACTTCACGCAGTTCCAAAGGCATATGTCGCACACCCTTCCAATATTCTTCAGTTGGACTCACCTCCGGATTGTAGACAATCTGTTCAGCAGGTCCTTTATAGATACTGTCCGGCTGTGCTTCACCGATCTTATATTTCTGAAAAGAGACGGTACGCTCACCTAAAATTCCGCCACCTTTATCCCCTAGGGCAAATTCCATCGTCAATGTACTCTTGCTTAAATGATAACGGCCATCAGGATTTTTATCATATTCCAACTTCGCCTGCAAATCCCGCATAAAATTCAGATTGATATCTTTATTAACGGTTAAATAAGCATTTTGTACAGCATAGTTGCCGTCTAAAGTGATATATAGTTTTCCCTCAAACAGTAAATCGGCTTTATTTCGCGGAACAAAACTCAATTCTACCAACCAAGGATTTTCCGTCTTTACTGTATCGCTAATAAAGAATTTATAAAATGTAGGCGAATTATTGGCTATCGGACTTAAGAGCAAGTTGGTTGTAATCGATATATCGTTATCGTAGATGTTGATGTCTTCATATAAACGGTGAAAATAATTGCTTACACCATCATTGTCGATAAAGTGGGGATCAAACTCAGCTTTTTTGTTAGCTAGTATATATTTTTTCTTGGTGTACGGATTTTTACGGAAGTAAGTGTTAGATAATTTTTCTTCCATATAAGCGGGAAGCACATTTTTTCCACCCACTGCATTAGAATCCTGTTCGGCAAACAAAAACTGATAATTTCGAAATATCCTTTTTTCTTTAAACTTATCCGATAAATTACTGAGAGCCATCGACAATTTATCGTATTCTTCGTATTGCACATAATCGTAATTGTCCATTTGGTTTTCCTTCTTATGCGCAATCACCTGCCTGATCAATTGTACAGCAGGATTATCTTTATTACGATATCTCCCTCTTTTGCTCGTTACAACTACCTCGTTCAACATCTGGGCGTCTACCTTCATCTGAATATTCATGACCTGATCCTCCCCTGGGCCGATATCCTTCTCAACTGTTACATATCCGATATAGGCAAATCTCAGCTTAGAATGGTTTCCTTCGATTTTAATGCTAAAGTGCCCTTCATCATCAGCAGAAGTCCCGATCGTTGTTCCCGGTATCAATATACTTACATAAGGAAGTGTTTCTTTCGTTGCTGCATCTGTAATTACACCACGCACAATAGTCGTTTGCGCTATCGTTACATGAGATAGTAAGGCAAAAAGAAACAATAAATAAAAATGGATATACTTTTTATGGGGATTTGTAGTCAATACTTTCACTTTCTTAAATCAATTTAATCGAGACGTGTAACACCTAAATACGATGCAAAATAAAGAATTTCGTTTAAGACATTTGTGGTCAAAAAGTCAAAAATTAGAACCTTCCGTTCAGATTTCCACATACTTATCAAAAAAAATATTTAAATAATTTTTTACTGGCAGTAATTGATCATTTATGCCTGAATTCGGACTGGTTTTATGTCTTTCAGCAAAGTGGTTTCTGTTGCCTACTAAATTGCTTTTTCGAACAAACGATAGCGTTTATAAAGCGTCCCATTTATTTGCTCGATAGCATGGTTCATTAGATAATTGTCTTCGAGCATCCAAGAGCATTCTGCATACTTTAGATCTGTGCCTTCAGCATTTTTTATTAATCTGCCATAGAGACAGGCCTCTATTCCCAGTTTTCTATACCCATCAATTACCCCCAACAATAATACACGTACCCCTGTAACCTTTTTTAGTCCAAACAGTAGCTTAAAAATACCAGTAGGCAACAAGCGTCCTTTTTTGATCTTGATCAGAATCTGGTTAATATCGGGGATACCTAAAGCAAATCCTACCATCTTATCTCCCTGCTCGGCTATAATACAGTATTTAGGGTCCAATATCATCTTTAGGTCGTTCGCCAGGAAGGTAAATTCCTCGTCGGTCATAGGCACAAAACCTAAATTTTTATCCCATGCATTATTATAGAGTTCTTTAATTTTAGGGATTTCGCTTTTTAAATTTTTCTTATCAATTTGTCTGATTTTTATATTGCTACGCTGCAAACGACTCTCTAAGGCTCCTAAAAGCCTCACTGATCGATCATTTAGATTGCTCCGATCTACTAAATAAGCTAGTAAATCCGTTAACTTTTGCATACCAAAAGCAGATAGTAAATGTTCGTAATACGGTTTGTTATAAGGCATCATCGCAACCGGTGGCTTCTCAAATCCCTGTACCAACAAACCACAGGTATCATTGGTTGATAAATTGATCGGTCCAAGCAGTCTATTTGCACCTTTTTTCTGTACCCAGCTAACCGTATGCTCCAGCAGTGCATTCACCACTTCCTGGCTATCGATGGTGTCAAAAAAACCAAAAAAACCATCATTGGCTTTCGTAAAAGCATTATGGTTGGTATTATAGATGGCGGCTATCCTTCCAACAATATTTCTACCTTCATAAGCTAAAAACAGCTGAATATAGGAGTGATTATGAAATGGATGTTTGCCGGGCGTTAGCATATCACGTTGAGCGATGAAAAGCTCCGGTACATAGTTTTTATCATCTTTGTATAAATCATGAGGAAAGTCAATAAAAGCTTTCAATTGATTTTTAGACGATACTTCAACTACCTTCATGGTAAAAATTAAATGCTATATCTTATATATTATGAAAAAACTAGGCAATTTTAACAAACTCACTTGTCAACGTTTCACGGTATGCCTTCGTTAATTTATCAATTGCCTCATCAATCTGACCAAACGTATGCGAAGCCATCAAAGAAAAACGAATCAAAGAATCTTGTGAAGCCACTGCTGGGGAAACTACCGGATTCACAAAAACCCCCTCCTCTTGCAGTTTCTTTGTGATTAAGAAGGTAGCATCATTATCCCGGATATATACCGGCAGTATTGGGCTTTCTGTCTTTCCTAAATCAAAACCATTTTCTACTAACTGCCTTTTCGCATATTCCGTATTTTTCCACAGATTCTCAATATGATGAGGTTCAGATTGAATGATTTCAAGGGCCGCCAAAACACTAGCTGCCGATGCCGGGGTCATACTGGCACTAAACATCAATGAGCGCGCGCGGTGTTTTAAATATTCAATAGTATTGGCATCACTTGCTAAAAACCCGCCCAGGGAAGCTAATGATTTGCTAAAAGTACCCATTATAACATCCACATCATCCGTCAAACCAAAATGAGACGCCGTACCAGCACCGTCCGTGCCTATAACACCTAAGCCATGTGCATCATCCACCATCACTGCGGCATCAAACTCTTTAGCAATCGTTACGAGTTCCGGTAATCTCACAAAATCGCCTTCCATGCTGAAAACGCCGTCAACCACAATGAGCTTCACCGATTCTTCTGGCAACTGACTTAGCTTATTCCGCAGGTCGGCCATATTATTGTGCTTATACTTGATAACCTTTGAAAAGGATAAGCGACTACCATCAATGATAGAGGCGTGATTGCATTCATCTAGTATCAGATAATCGTTTCTACCAGTTAGGCAGGATAAGGCTCCCAAATTAGCTTGAAATCCTGTGCTAAATAATACAGCCCCCTCTTTACCCACATATGTCGCAAGCTTTGCTTCTAATTCTTCATGTATATCCAGCGTTCCATTCAAAAATCTTGAACCTGCGCATCCTGTACCATATTTTGCCGTAGCATTTTGAGCAGCCTCAATAATTTTTGGATGGTTGGTTAAACCCAAATAAGAATTTGAGCCAAACATAAGTACCTTTTTCCCATTTATGACAACTTCGGTATCCTGTCCAGACTCAATAGGTCTAAAATAAGGATACAGGCCTTTCTCTTTTATCACCGCCGCATCTTTAAAATCTGCTATACGCTTGTCAAAATTTCTACTCATCTAATTGAAATTTAAAACCCTAAAGGTTCATCTATTTTAATACCTATATTATATGTATATTCTGCAAATTATTTCCAATCGACTTAATAACCTGCATAAAACGATCATGCTCCGGGCTTTTCAGACTATTGAATAAAACTTTTTCCAGATTTACTATTTTATCTTTTATCAGTCTTGCCAAAAGTCTACCTTTCGGCGTAAGCATGACACAATTTTTTCTTTTATCAGCAATATCTGTCGTTACACATACCAGATCTTCCTTTTCTAAGTTTGATATCGTTCTCAGCACAGACGATTTATCTCTACCTATTTCATCAGCGATCTGTTGCTGAGGAAGCCCCTCCTCCGGTATACTAAACAAAACAGGCAGCTGCTCTATCCTCACATCAATACCCTGTGCTGATAAGTACTGATTCGCTTTATTACGCAATAACTTACTCAAGTTATCGAGATGGAATATCGCTAAATCATCATTATTTTTCACCTGATTCATCTATTTTAAAAATCGTTTATATGTCAACTAATACCGCCACAAATATCAACTCAATATTAAATTTAAAAAAGGTAAATATTTCGCCAAAATTGGTCATTTTTTCGGTACAAATAAGCACTAAATATCCCTTATTCCGGGCGAAATTAATCAAAAAACCGTCACCAAACAAAAAACAAGCACTATTACCCCTTATTTATCGTACAACAACATGTCTAAAACTCTGTATCTATTCGACGCTTTCAGATTAGGCTTTCTGTATTGTTTGGTTAATATAAAATTAATATATTTTTTTAAAACATTGAACTGATATGTGAAATCGGTGATCAAAATCGATTATAGCCATTAAAAAAGTCTCTTAACAAGCCTAATTGTCAAATAATTAGAAAAAAAACAACAATCAGTAGCTAATATAATAGTATCTTTCCAAGAAAAAGTTATCAACAAAAATAATGGTTGCGTTACCAACAAATTTGACATTAAAATGAGTATTCTAGTGCAGTGCAATATTTTTACGATAAGTGGTTGGATTTGTTCCTGTATATCTTTTAAAGTATTTGCCGAAGAACGACATATCTGTAAAATTTAATAGATCTGCAATTTCAATAATTGTTATTGATGAAATACTAAGGAGATTTTTTGCTTCCATGATCACCATTTCAGCAATAATGGCACTGGCATTTTTGCCAGACACATCTTTTGTAACTTCCGATAAATACTTTGGTGTTATGAATAGTTTTTTAGCATAGAAATCTACACTTCTTTCTTCTTTAAAATGATCAGCAACTAATTTAATAAATTTCAGCATGATATCTTCTTTTCGAGACGTTCTTCGGGTTTGTTCCTTCACATATTTACGGTATAAAAAAGCATATTCATACATAAAGGCTAAAAATCCGTGTTTAACCACGGCATCATTAGGCATGATTGAATCATCTACAGAGCTACGCAGAAGCATCACCTCAATCAAATTGTTCAATGTCTTCACCTCGTTTAATGTCAGATTAAACAAGGGCATACCTGACACCAACAAATCGTAAACATCCTGATGAAATTCCCTAATATTTGCATTCACAAGAAAGGAAGGTTTATATAAAATGGCATAAAACTTACAATCATCGCTTATGGCAATTAACTGTTTGATCATATTTGGGGCTAGCGCTAACAGATCATTTTTTTTCAACCTGAAGTGCTGTAAATTAACATTGACAGCAATCTGACCTTCATGCACCATAATAACCGCAAAGAAATCAGACTTAAAAGGATTAAATATATCGTAAGGCTTAAACTCTTTTGAACTTAACAGTCGTTTATTAATATGAAAAACGATAAATTCTCTGGAGTCATCTTCTGAGAGATGATGTGAAATCACTTGAGGTATCCTTTTTTTCATCTGTTTACTATTACATGAACGGTCAGAAGTTTATTCCGGTTCATCGGAAGAGCCTTTCATGATTGGAATAGCCCTTTATCTCTATGGAATTTAACCATTATTTTAGCCCTGTCGGGTTCGTACTAAAGAAACGATCAATTTTTATAATCACTGCTATTTATACCATTAAAACAGTAAATTGCGCGTAACTTTTTTATCAAAAGTTATCCACCCAGGGTAATTAATGGTTTTATTGCCAATAGCGATGGTTGGTTTCAATTTAATCGTTAGCAAACTTTCCTGTTTTGCATTATTGCCAGAAATAAAATCAACTATCTCTTGTAAAACCGAACCATTCGAAAGCAATCCATAAATATTTGCATCTATTAGTACAGGAATTTCGGCAGATTCTCCTGGTTTAACTTTAACTTGTTGATTTACCAAACCCGTAGCCAGCTGTTTATCTTGCATTAATAACTGATATTGAAATTGATTGATACCAGCCAGATTAGAAGTGGGATTCGTAATTTTTAAATGTAATATTCCCTTTAGCGGAACCTCTTTTCTAAGCATGCCCATGGCAACACCACTCATACTCCGTGTATCGATATTACCGGATTGTACCAGCCGGATAACGTCAGCACCTGCTAAAAACACACTATCAACTCCTTGGACTTCAAACTTACACTTTTCCAGCGCCTTAATCTGTTTAGCTTGCTGATTCACTCCGCAAGAGGCCATTAATATAAATAATAATGGAACTACTATTTTATTCATCATGAATTATTTATTCTAAAAAACAAATGTAAACTATTACCATTATATTGAAAGGTTAATATTTGTTAAAGATTGTATTAGCATCCGGAAATCAAGCTTCGGTATCTATAATGACTAGTCTAAATAGGACCCCTGCCTTATCAGTAAAGCACGGTATTTGTTGAATATAGCCGACTTGGACACAAAGCCCATGTATTTATCCTGTTCATCCAGTACCGGCAAAATCCAAATATCCTCTCGGTCCATTTTCCGCATCACCTCATACATATTGGCATCCATCCGCACCACATCAACAGGTGCCTGAGCTAACTCTTTCATGGTCATTCCGGTGACTTCCTCTCCCATTAAAATGCTCAGCAAACGCTCACTATAAATAACGCCTATCAATTTTTGTTCTTCATCTACTACTGGGAAGATATTTCTTTTGGTGTGGATAATATCTGATCTTCTATCAACAGGTTTCTCATCAGGAAATAGTACGGTAAAGTTTGTTTCCAGCACATATCTGAGTTTCATCATCCTTAAAACCGTCTTATCCTTATCCTCGTGAGATAACCAATCGCCATGTGCCGCTAGATTTTTGGTATAAATGGAATACTTAATAGTAGCACGGTTAATAAAATAAGATATTGCAGATACGATCATCAGTGGCACCATCAGCGTATATCCACCGGTGATTTCCGCGATAAGAAAAATAGCCGTAAGCGGCGCATGCATGATCCCGCTTAATGCGGCTGCCATTCCAGCTACAATAAAATTGGCTTCTGTTAGATAGGTGAATCCCATTAAGTTGATGCCATGTGAGAATACGAATCCGAGCAATCCGCCCATTACTAAGCTCGGACCAAAAGTACCTCCATTACCGCCGCTATTGAGTGTAATCAGCGTTGCTAGCGACTTCGCGAAAACAGTTACTACACCGTATATAACCACCATAAAGCCGATATGACGGTATTCCGAGAAAATACTATTGGCAAGCAGCGAGTTCGATTTACCTAACAGCAATTCCTGTACGGCTATATATCCCTCGCCATACAGCGCAGGAAAAACAAAAATCAATATACCTAAACTCAATCCACCCAATCCTATTTTATGATAGGGATTTTTTACTTTCACAAACCACGCCTTCACCCACCCGTCTACCTTAGAAAAATAGACCGAAAAAAGTCCTACAAGGCCTCCTAAAATGATATAGAAAAATAATGCAGATAGAACCCAATCGTCAGAAACCAAATAAAAAAGTGGTTCGTTATATAATACTCTTGACACTACTGATGCAGTTGCCGCCGCCATTAATAGTGGAATAAAAGCTGGTATAGAAAATTCGGGGAGCAAGATTTCCACGGCAAATACCATTCCCGCTACTGGACTATTGAAGGCACCAGCAATTCCTGCAGCGGCACCACAGGCAAGCAGCATGGTAACTTCTCTATAGTTAAGTCCGAAAAAGCGCGCTATATTAGAGCCGATGGCAGAGCCACTATAGGCGATGGGCGCTTCCAGTCCGGCCGAGCCACCAAAGCCAACGGTAAGAGCAGATGTAATGATTTGGGAGTATACGTTATGTGATTCTATTTTGCTTGATTTTCTGGAAATAGCATATAATATCGGTGTGATTCCATGCTCAAACTTCCCTTTTCGTATAAAGCGCCGAACATAAATAACCGTTAACAGTATACCTATCAATGGAAAAAAAAGATATAGGTAATATTTGTATTCAGATTGGACATCATTCTGCAAAAATGCCGCAATACCATGCGTCAAGGCCTTCAGTCCAGATGCGGCCAATCCACCTACTAGTCCCACTAAAATGGCCAGGATTACCAAAAAATTCCTATTGGAAATCTTTTGAATGCGCCACTGGTTCACCTTATAAATAACACCCTTCCGCTTCAATATGATCTATTTAATCTTTAATATTCTTATATGATCCAATAAAGCCTGATTCACCGTTCCATTCATATTATCATTTACAGGTCTTCTCAATAAAAGTTTTATTTGGTGCTCGCCTTTCTCTAAAGTCGTAATGATTTTATTTGTATAACCCCAATCAGACCATTCATCTTTGCCTCGTTGTGGAAAAACAACACTTCCCAAAAGACGATCATTCCATTCCAACGATCGGATAGCACATTTGTTTTCCGTATTCACCGGGCCATTTCCATTTGCATACCTAAAATCAATGGCATACAGGCCCTCATCCTGAATATTAACCGGTATCACAATAGAATCATTCACAGAAACACTTGTTTCTACAAAACCTTTACCAGAATAACCACTCAGCTTTTTTGTAGAAGGTTTGACAAAGTCTTCTAACTCAATCAACTGTTGCAGTCCTGGTGAAAGTATAGTATATGGTCTACTTGCAAAAGACTCTGTGCCGCTTGAATCAATTGCAATCACTTGGTATTCGGCAAATTCATTTTGAAGAATATCTACTTCAAAATTCTCTACCAGTGTAGTGGCAGCACCATTTTTCAACACTTTATAGTTTTTTGCTCCTTCAACAATGCGCCATTTTAGCTTACCATTTTCATATCGCAACGCAGGCATATCAATCGCAAAACTGTTCGGCACCAAATTCACATTCCCCTCCGGTAGCTGATTATCACTTAAAACGATAAGCACCTGATGCTTGCCTTCTATATTTCCCGGAATATACGCTTCTTCTTGTTCATTACCGTCCACACTAATAGAAGTGATAGCATTTCCATGACCACTTATCGTAATGTCCAGCAGAGCATTTCGGTACTTAAAATTTTCCAGCTTCCGCTCGCCACGCAACACCTTCGGTACATGAGGTTTAAAATGTATCCCTTCAGTATCAAATTGCATTCCGAAAAACACTTTATAAATCACGGCTAAATTACCTGACAAACTCCATAGCATCTCGTCAGAATTCACCTGTGTGCGGGCATAATCGCCATTATCCGCCCTAAAATTCTCCTTATTTGTTAGAAATAATGCCGCCGGCCTCATGAGGGCGGCTAAACTGGCAACAGTAGCTTTTTCATTTGCCACCTTTGCAGAGGCCATTGTCCAATAAGATTGTACAAAAGGCCAAATAGCATTGTTGTGATAGGCTGGAATAAAGGTTGTTTGCGGATAAACACAGGAAATACCGTAGTTGACCACGGGTGTTCTAGTGATAATATTAGCCTGTTGCTCTTCATCCGCTACATCAAACAGTACTGATAAGGCCTCTCCCAGAGCATCGGAGCGCTCTGAAAGCGTTTTGTATACCCCGCCATATATATATTGACCGTAATATCCCGATTTTTCTAACCAAAAATGCTTATTAATATTTTTCTTTAAACTGTCAGCAAAGCTGGTATATTGCTCTGCTGTTTGTTTATCCTGAAGTTGTTGTGCCATCGCGGCCAAAACCCGCTGCGCCTGGTAGTGAACGACGTTGGTACTTAAAGCAAACGACTCATATATATCGATCGGTTGCATCCATTTCGGATACGTTTGTTGTCGCCAATCCAAAAAAGAAGATTCGCCTTTCATCAATCCCACCAAAGGGTCGACAATATTCAATTGATCATCCTCGAGGGTATTTTTTATAATTGTATAAGCTTCTTTCAGCCATGATTCATCTCCCGTCACTTTATAAATCTCCCATGCTGCAATGGCCCAAACAACCCTATCTGTAGATATGGGATAAGCTCCTCCAGTTCCTGTATCTTGTATGATACGTTGATTTTTAACCTTTTTCAACAGACTGTTTTTTGCCACATCGGGCTCCAATATGGCTAAAGATAAAATAGTGCTATAACTTACATCGCGCGTCCATACTCCATCCCATTCCTTGCCGGTGCGAAAAGTACTGTCGGTTTCCACATTCTTCACTAACTCTTCCAATGATAAATTGTAAAGTGCATCCATCATTAGATAAGGTGATTTGTAACTGGGATATTTGCTAACATCTTCACTTAATTTCCAAGTGTTTTGATCAGTTTTTGGTTCCCTGGTATTTAAGTTTAAGGTTATTTCATAAATACCGTCTCCGTCTGGATCTTTCATTTCCAGTTCTGGGTGATTTACCAAGTTATCAAAGTCCCATACCAGCGGCTCTACATTACCGGCAATATATACTTTATCAAAATCTTCTTTATAAATTTTTAAGCCATTAAAATTTGTATAGTAACCTCCTTTATCAAAAGCATCTAGTACTGAACGAAGATCCAGTTTGATGTGTATTTTGGTATTCTTAGCTAAAAACATTCCCTCAGGAATTCCGGTTTCATCTTGATAGGGTCTCCCGAATTTAACAGTCGTACTTTTCCCTTCAGCATCGTTAGGCAGAACCACTAGCGAATGATGCGAACCGGAAGGCAATTCATTATCTTTTCCGTTAATACTAAACTTAAAATTAATGCGTGGGCTTAGCTTTGAGTTAACCTCACTTCCATAATTCGATATGATCTCTATATTTGATAAGGCTTTGGCCTCGTATTCTCCCTGCAAAATCCTATCCGGAAGTACCGTAAACAGGTCGGATTGATAAATTTCCTTCTTATTGTAATTATCAACACACGATGTCAGTATGATAGACATGAAAACATATATTGCAAGATAGCAAGACCTCTTTATTAAACTCATATATAGCTGGATTACACAAAAGAAACGATGAACCAAGAAAAACAAAAAAACCTTACTGCTCAGAATCTGAAATCTGGGTGCAAACCTAACACAAAAATCATTTACAAACAAACGTTTCAAATTGTTTACCTTTGTATTGATGGTGTAAAGCCCATCAAGTAATAGCTTAATTTTTAATACATTATAAAATATATGTTATAAACGTTTCTTCTTTTCTTTTTATCAACGCTGTTTATATACAAACTTAGATAAACTTTCATATAAAAGAAAGTTTCATTTAGCAAGGCAAAACCTTGTTCAATATGAGGCTAACAGAAGAATAGCAATAAAAGTTTGGTAGTTGAAACGGAATATAGGGAGAGCGCTTCTTTAAAGACAATAATATGTAAATGATGTCATCTACACAACAAGAAACTATATATCTTGACCATTGTGCCACCACTCCAGTAAACCCCTTGGTTTTACACAGGATGATTCCTTATTTCACGGAATATTACGGCAATGCATCCAGCATATACCATCGATCAGGACGAAAAGCTGCTGAAGCAATTGAATTGGCCCGCAATCAAGTTGCAGGTCTTCTTCAAGCTTCTTCAAAAGAAATCATTTTCACGTCGGGTGCTACGGAAGCCATCAATCAGGCACTCATAGGTGTATATAACCATTACCAAAAAATTGGTAAACACATTATCACTTGCCAAACCGAACACCCCGCCGTGATAGATACTTGCAACTACTTGCAAAGACAGGGCGCTGAGATAACGATGTTAGCTGTGGATCATTTGGGGAGAATCAACTTAGAGGATTTGGAAAAATCTATACGAAAAGACACCATATTAATCTGTTTGATGTTCGCTAATAATGAAACCGGTGTTTTACATCCAATAGAAGAAATTGGCACCATTGCTCAACAACACAATATTTTATTTTTCTGCGATGCAACACAAGCCGTAGGAACTGTACCCGTGCATGTGGATCAACAGAAAATTGATCTACTTGCTTTAAGCGCCCATAAAATTTATGGCCCGAAAGGTGTTGGTGCACTTTATATAAGAAGGAGAAGCAAACCGATTCAGGTAGGTAGCCTGTTACATGGAGGTAAACAGGAGAATCATCTGCGTGCAGGAACATTAAATGTAACAGGAATTGTGGGTTTGGGTGCAGCCGCCGAACTCATCAACAATCGACAGCAAAAGGAAAATACACATCTCCTTAAATTAAGGAATTATTTGGAGAAGACCTTATTGTCATCTATTCCAGAAATCGTCATTAATGGTACCCCACATGATCGATTACCTCACGTATCTAATATATGCTTTCAGTATGTGAAAAGTTCAGAAATCATGGCGGCGCTCCCTCAGATTGAACTTTCGGCAGGATCTGCCTGCGCGAGTGGTAGTAGAGAACCTTCACATGTGTTATTGGCTATGGGTTTAACTCCCGAGGAAGCCCATAGTTCCATACGTTTTAGTCTGGGCGACCAAAATACAGAACAGCAGATGATACACGTTGCACAACAAGTAATCCAGGCAGTTCACAAGATAAGAGAAACTTCTCCTGTCTGGCAAATGCATCAGGCTGGTATCATCTAACAGGATTAAAATTATACCGAAAAGCTCTCACCGCAAGCGCAAGTGCGCGATGCATTGGGATTTATAAAGTTGAATCCTTTACCTGTTAACCCATCACTATAATCAAGTTCGGTACCGGCCAGATAAAGAAACGATTTAATATCCAACACGATTTTTACCCCCTTATCTTCAAAAGTTTGGTCACCCGTACGCTCTGAATTATCAAAATCCAACTTGTAGGTCAAGCCAGAACAGCCACCACTCTCCACCGCTACACGAACGAAATAAGAAGGGTCGTATTTTGCATCCTGCAAAATTTCTATAATCCTACTCTTTGCCTTTTCTGTTACTGTTATCATAAATACAAACAATTTGGTTTCAAATATCGTCAATATACCTAATAAATTAAAAAATATACCCTACATACCTGATGAATATGACAAGGAATAGACTAAGCTATTATAGCGTTCTATTTAAATTAATGGCTAAAAGTTATCTATAAGGAATCAAATTTTAAATATCTTTTACATTTTTTATTCTCTTTGAAGTCTTTTGGTCGTCTTTTTACCGTGTTAAAGACGATCAAAAGACGACCAAAAGACGGTAAAAAGACGACCAAATGTAAAAGAAATATAGAAGTTAACTAAACATAAATAGAACTTTGTAATTAAAGCAACAATAATAGAGTACCTGTGAAACTGCTTGATTGTAAAATATCTAGTGAAATAACGCCTACCTTATATATTTTTCGGATATTTAGCTTCTTTATCAATCAAATGTTATGCGTTTAATCTATTTAACAACCACCTTTAGCCTATTCTTCCTATCCCTGTTTGCGCAGAAGAAACCGCTGGATCATGATGTATACGACGAATGGAAGAGTGTGAAGGCACTTCAAATAAGTAATGATGGCCAGTTTATCTTATACAGTATCACTCCGCAGCAGGGGGACGCTGCACTAGTCTTGACAAGCCCCCGGAACGAAATACTCTGGAACATACCACGGGTAGAGGAAGGGCAATTCACGAACAACTCACAATTTGCTGTGGGTTTAATAAAGCCACCTTTTGCTGAAGTGAGGCAGGCAAAAATTAAAAAGAAAAAAGAAAATGAAATGCCAAGGGATTCGTTAGTCGTCCTATCTTTACTTACAAAAAACATATTTAAGGCTCCTAATGTCAAATCCTATAAACTGCCAGAAGAGTCTTCTACCTATATTGCCTATCTGGAAGAAAAAAATAAGCTTAGTGGTGATACTACCAAAACAAGCACAAACAAAGAAAAAAAAGATAAAAGTCAGGGCACTTTACATCTACGTAATCTCACCGATCAAGAGGAAGAAGTATTTGAAAATGTAAACGACTACTATTTTGATGATGCTGGAAATCAACTTGTTTTTGTTCGAAAAGGAATTGATAGCGTCACTAACAATCCAACAAATGCGGGCTTATTCTTATATCTCATTAAAGAAAAACAACTCAAACAGATCAGCCGTGGCCAGGGTACTTACCAGCATATTGTTTTTGACGGATCAGGGAATCAACTTGCTTTCACAGCAGAAAAGACCCCTGAAAAGGCGCTGCAAAAACCATACAGTCTTTATTATTATACCCCCGAACGCGATACAGCATCCATTATCGCCAACGTTAGTAGTTCAGGAATGCCTCAAAACTGGAATATAAGTGGAGAAGCAAAATTACGCTTCAGCAAAAATGGCGAAAAGTTGTTTTTTGGCATTGCTCCAATTCCGCCTGTTAAAGATACCACTATCGTTGATTTTGAGGTAGCAAATGTTGATATTTGGAACTGGAAAGACGACTATCTACAACCGCAACAACTGGTCAATCTCAAAAAAGATCTGGCCAAAAGTTACCTAAGTGTTATATATCCCAAAAGAAATCATATCATTGTTCCACTGGGCTCTCTAGAAATACCGGAAGTGCAATTAACGGACGACGCTGACAATGTATATGCATTAGGCAGCACCAATATAGGGAAACGCGTTTCAGCGCAATGGGAAGGCGGTACGCAGCAAGATTTCTATCTTATTTCAACGATAGATGGTAGCAAAAAGAAAATTGTGGAAAATGTCTATGGCAGACCTCAACTTTCGCCTACTGGGGCCTTTATCGTATGGTACAACATGCAGACTCAACAATGGAATAGCTACTCGGTGGACAATAATACCATAAAAATACTAAACACTGATTTACCTGTCAGTTTTGCCGACGAAGAGAACGATTCGCCAACGTTTGCTTCACCCTATGGTATCGCTGGTTGGGCCGCTGAAGACAAAGAGATATTTATCTATGATAAATACGATATCTGGAATTTTGATCCTAAGGGGAACGACAGACATCTGTTAACCAACGGTGCCGGAAGAAGCAGCAAGATTACTTTCAGATATGAGGATATCAAGCCCAAAATTGGCCGGCAGCGATGGAAAGAGTCTGTCATTATTAATACCCGGGAGCCTATTTTGATTAGTGCCTTTAATCATATCAATAAGGAGAACGGCTGGTATTATACCAACCCCCGAAATAAGCGTGATCCTAAAGAAGTAATCATGGGTCCTTATACGTACCGTGATGTAAAAACAAATGAAAATGGTAAACTGATCGTGTATACTAAGGAAAACTACAAAGAATCACCCAATGTATTTGTTGCATCTGACTTTAAAGACGAAACGAAGCTGAGCAACATCAATCCACAACAACAGCAATACAATTGGGGCAGCGCAGAGTTGGTGAAATGGACTACCCCCTCCGGTTATGAAGCAACTGGTATGTTATATAAGCCAGAAGATTTTGACGCCTCCAAAAAATATCCACTTATTGCGTATTTCTATGAGAAATTATCAGATGGTTTAAATAGCTATATCCCTCCTTCTCCAACTCCATCCCGCTTGAATATCAGCTATTTTGTGAGCAATGGTTATCTTGTTTTTGCGCCAGATATCAACTATGAAATTGGCTATCCTGGTAAATCCGCTGAAGAGTATATCAATTCAGGGGTAATGGAATTAGCCAAATTCCCCTGGGTTGATGAGAAACATCTCGGTATACAAGGACAAAGCTGGGGAGGTTATCAGGTGGCCCACCTCATTACACGCACGAACATGTATGCGGCCGCATGGGCAGGTGCACCGGTGGTGAATATGACATCTGCCTATGGTGGAATCCGATGGGCAACTGGTTTGAACAGGCAATTTCAGTATGAGAAAACGCAAAGCCGTATTGGTAAGGATCTTTGGGACGGCTATGATCTTTACATCGAAAACTCTCCACTTTTCCACCTGAAATCGGTCAATACCCCGGTGGTGATTATGGCGAATGACAATGATGGCGCCGTGCCTTGGTATCAGGGAATAGAAATGTTTACCGCATTGCGTAGATTGGGTAAACCCGTGTGGATGCTTAACTACAATGGCGAAGAGCATAATTTGGTAAAGCGGCAGAATAGAAAAGATATACAGATCAGAGAACAGCAGTTTTTTGATCACTTCCTAAAGGGAAAGCCAGCACCTATATGGCTTGAAAAAGGTGTGCCCGCTACCTTGAAAGGGATAGAATGGGGCTTTGATTTGGTTCAATAGCAAAAGAATAAGGTGTCTAAGAATAGCCTTGTTGCTTTTATTAGCATGGCAAATTTTTAGACACCTTCTTTTAAACCAGACTAAAATTAGCAGCTCATCGCTTTCATTTTGGGTGCAGCAGCTAAAATCTCCTCCCTCACACCATCCTTATATTGCTTAAAGTTCTCTATAAAGGCTTCTGCCAGTCGATTTGCCTGTAAGAGATAGGCATCTCGATCTTTCCAGCAATCTCTTGGACTCAATATACTAGAGGGTACTTCCGTGCATACTGTGGGATATGACAAACCGAACACCGAATGTTTCTTATAAGGAGCCTGATCTAATTCGCCTTCAAGTGCAGCTTTAATAAGCCTTCTGGTGTGGGCCAACTCTATACGTTTTCCAATACCATATCCTCCACCTATCCATCCTGTATTCACCAACCACACCTTAACATCCTTATTCTTTCTTAACTTCTCACCTAGAATAGACGCATATTTACCGGGATGCAACGGTAAGAAAGCTTTTCCAAAACAGGCCGAAAATGTTGCCGTTGGTTCATTGATCCCAGCTTCTGTGCCTGCCACCTTCGCTGTATAGCCTGATATAAAGTGATACATCGCTTGTTCTGCCGTTAATCTCGAAATAGGTGGTAGCACCCCAAAAGCATCTGCCGTTAAGAAAAAAATATGCTTCGGTTCTGCCGCTACAGCGGGCTCCAATGCACCGTTGATAAAATTTGATGGGTAAGCTGCCCGCGTATTTTCGGTTTTACGGATATCTTCATAATTTGGTTTTCGCGTACCCGGTATCATGCAAATATTCTCCAATAAAGTCCCAAAACGCACTGCTCCATATATCTGCGGCTCTTTTATCGGATTTAAGCCAACACATTTCGCATAACATCCCCCTTCAAAATTAAAGATTCCCTCGTCATCCCATCCGTGTTCATCATCTCCAACCAACATACGCTGCGTATCCGCCGATAAGGTCGTTTTTCCCGTACCAGACAAGCCGAAAAACAATGCGGTGTCTCCTTCCTCCTTTCCAACATTCGCAGAACAGTGCATTGACAATACTTCTTTTTCAGTTGGTAAGATATAATTTAGTACCGAAAAAATACTCTTCTTGATCTCTCCCGTATAACCTGTACCACCAATAAGCACCATCCTTTCAGTAAAATTGATGATCACAAAATTCGGATTCCGAACACCATCCTTATCTGGATTGGCTCTAAACTCAGGAACAGCTAAGATACTCCAATCAATTGCAGTCAATGCCTCCCCCATCTTCGGACGTAAAAAAAGATTATGTGCAAAAATGTTCTGATAGGCAGAAGTCGTAATGATTCTTAATGTTAATCGATGCTTGATATCAGCGCAAACATATCCGTTACGCACATATAAATCTTCATTTTCAATAAACTGAAGCATCTTATCCAACAACTGGTGGAAATATGCCGGTTCAATAGCTTGATTAATATCGCCCCACCATACGGTTCCTGCCGTTTCGTTGTCATGAACAATATATCGATCCCTTGGCGATCTACCGGTAAATGTGCCGGTATCTGCTGCAAGTGCGCCATCAACCGTAAGTTGGCCCTCCCCATTCCTGAGAGCATGTTCAACAAGTTCAGCAACCGATAACTGATAAAACATTTCTCCTTTTGGGTGAAATGTTCGATTCCCTAAATCCAGTAGATTAGAAATAGTAGACTTCATAGATTTTTTATTTATTGAATTTGGAGGCAAAAAAAACATTAATAAAGCGCAAAAACAAATAAAACTAACTAATAATCAGTATGTTGTACAAAATACACCACCCAAAAAAGAGTTGTATCCTATTAATTTATAAGCACTTATAAAAAACAGCGCTAAGCGTAATTTTTTTAACATATTAACAACAAAAACACTTTAAAAGCGCATACAATTATCATATATAAAATAATACAGCAATAAAATAAAAAAAACATAATCACCTATATTTCTTTCACGCTTGTCTTCAGAACCAGGTAAATTTTAGAAAATTTGCTATATTGACCAGCGGAGAACGTAATAAATTCAATGACGATGAAGCTTTATACTATTGACGCGGGACTGTTTAAATTAGATGGCGGTGCGATGTTTGGCGTTGTACCCAAAACGATATGGCAGAGAACTAATCCTGCCGATGAAAACAACCTATGCACCTGGGCAATGCGCCTTTTATTGATCGAAACAGCAGATCGATTAATACTCGTAGATACCGGCTTAGGCAACAAACAGGATAAACAATTCTTTAGTTATATTCAACCACATGGGCCGGATCTAGCACAATCACTCGCTAACTACGGTTTCCATAAAGATGACATTACAGACGTGATTTTAACGCATCTACATTTCGATCATGTGGGTGGAGCGATTCAGAGAGAAGGGGATACACTTATACCTGCTTTTAAACAGGCCACTTATTGGAGCAATCAAAAACATTGGCATTGGGCAACCCACCCAAACGATCGGGAAAAAGCTTCCTTTCTGCCGGAGAACATCTTACCTATCAAAGAGAGTGGACAGTTAAAGTTTATTGAAGAGGGAGACGTTGTTCCTTTCTTGGACAATATTTCGATCCGTTATGTTTACGGGCATACAGAGGCGATGATGTTACCCCAAATAACGTACAAAAATAAAACCGTCTTGTACATGGCGGACCTACTTCCTTCCGTGGGACATATCCCTCTACCCTATGTGATGTCTTATGATATGTTTCCTCTACAAACCTTAAATGAAAAAAAGAGATATTTAACAGAAGCACTGGAGAACGAATACATCCTGTTTTTGGAACACGATCCTATCCATGAATGTTGCACTTTGAAACAGACCGATAGAGGGATACGCTTAAAGGACGTATTTAGCCTAAGTGAGCTATAGACTTCAGGAATCTTCCTGCTGATTTCCCAATTCTTTATCCAGCGTATCGGGTGTTTTGAAATCAGAAAGATTGGTTTGATCCCAAAATGGCACTTTTATATAAATAGCTGCCTTCGCAATGACATAAGCAGAAGTCGGAGAAGTAAGCGCTATGAAAAACATAATCCCCAAGCCCTTTAATAAAACCTCAATATTATTGAAATACAGCAGGGCACCGACAACAATAAGCAAGACACCCAGCGTAGAGTTTTTTGTCACGGCAGACAGCCTACAGTAAAAATCAGGTAATCTCAGTATACCGATTGCAGATATCAGCATAATAATAGCCCCAAACAACACACACAAGGCACTGAGAAGTAAAGTAATATTATTCATTCCTTTGGACGATTGATAAGATAATAAGCAAACGATATCGAACCTAAAAAAGCAATCAGCGATAATACAAGTGCCACATCAAAAAATATTAAGCGATCTGTAATCATTACATAGATAATCAGCAGACCAATGAGATAAGCAGCGATCAAATCCAATGCAGAAATCCGATCAGCCAAGCTTGGTCCGATGATGAACCTATATAGCGCCAGCAACATAGCGATCCCTAAAATGGAAACAGAAACAATTAAAATAATGGAGAAAATGGTCATGTGCCTTATTTATCTCTAAAAACTATTTGTCTTCTACACGAACTTTCTTTCCTCCTGTTGAAACACCAGCAGCGGTACTCATAATAGCCAATATACGTTCTTCAAAACCATCAGTCATATATTTCTTAAAAGCTTCCACACTCCCTCCTTCTAAGTATATGGTATGCACAAACATATATTTTTTATCATCAGACACGCCCACCACCAATGTCCCCGGGGTTAGATTGGAAATATTCGCCATTACCATAATTCCCAGATCACTCTTAATTCTTAAGGGCATTTTAACAATTGCAGGATGGAGTTCAATTTTTGGTGTGATGATTTCATTGATCAACTTGATATTCGAGCGAATCAACTCTTTGCTAAAATACTTCACAAGACGCATCACCTGAATGATTAGATGAAAGTAACGTTTGGAAAAAATGCCCACAAGCAACCAGCCTAGCGTGAAACTGCATAAAAAAGAAAGAATTGCCCCGCCGGCAGTTTCGGGCACCATAGAAACATATTCCAGTGCTAAATAACAGCAATAGAAGCTTGCAAATAAATGTATAATAAATAAAACAATCATCTCTTTACCTTTAATTTTCCATTAATTGAAAAGCTGCTTTTTGTGTATATCCTATTAACCATCCAGGGCTAAAACTTATCCAAAGCGTAAAAGCGAACAACAGCGCTCCAGCCAAATACATACACGCATATGTTTTCATAACAACACGCTCTCCCGGTATTTGTTGGTTTTCGACAATAGATTTAGGTAAAAAACCATTTTTCCATATCAGTACCATCGAATATAACGTTAATAAACTGGTAAACAACATCAGCGCAACCGGCAAAAATTGTTCTACCTCAATCCCTGCTTCAGCAAGCATAAATTTACCCCAAAACCCCGAAAAAGGAGGTATTCCTACCAGTACAAGAGCGAGCAATAAAAAAGCAAAAGACAAAACCGGGAACCGGGCATACAAGTTTCCCATCTTTTTATATTGGTAGGTACCTGTTACTTTACCTATCACTCCCGCCGTAAAAAAAAGATTTGTTTTAACTAGAATATGATGCAGCATATAAAAAATAGTACCCGCTAATGCAGCCGGTGTATAAACCGCTAAACCAAATACCATGAAACCAATCTTACTGATCAAATTATACGCCAACACTTTGCGCATATCGCTTTGCGCAATAGCCCCCAACACACCGATCAGCATCGTCACACAGGCAACAACTAACAGGATATACTGGGCATCATAATGCTGATGCAATGGAAACAGCATCGTATAAGTACGGATCAGTGTATAAACTCCCACTTTTGTTAAAAGTCCTGACACAATGGCAATCACTGCAATAGGCGGCGTATGATAAGAAGCAGGCAACCAGAAGTAAAAAGGGAAAAGTGCTGCCTTTATTCCGAAACTCACTAAAAGAAGCACTGATGCCAACTGAGTAATATTCCGCACTTCGGGCTGCCTTAGACTCTCCGAAAGTGCGGTAAAATTCACGTTTCCTGTTGTACCATATAATATACCTATCGCTAACAATAAAAAAGAAGAAGCAACAAAGTTGATAACGACATATTTAATTCCTCCCTGTAACTGATCTTTTTTACTTCCGAGCGTAATCAATACAAAAGAAGACACCAACATCACTTCAAACCATACGTATAAATTAAACAGATCCCTGGTAATAAAGGCACCAGTGATACCCGTCAACATAAAAAGCAAAGACGGGTAGAACCCAATCCTTTTTTTCTTGACGCTTAAAACGTTATCTGAAAAGGAGTAAATTGATACTGCAAACGCCAACAGTGCCGTGATAAAAACCATCAATGCCGCAAAGCGATCTACAAAGATGGTGATACCAAATGGTTCTTCCCAGCCTCCTATCTGCAAAGAAATCGTTTCGACGGCATCTACCGCAACAACCAACTTTCCGGCTATAATCAATGCAATAAAACTTCCCAGCAGCGCAATCACTCGCTGTACCCTAACATATTTGCTAAATAAGAGACATAACATCCCTCCCAACATATACATCAGAAGCGGTGTAATCATATAGTAACTATCTTGCATACTAAAGCTCATCGGTTAGGGTTAATTTATCTAAATCGTTAGTTTTACTCGTTTGATAAACACGTTTTAACAATACAATTACAAAAGCCTGTACGCCCAATCCGATCACAATTGCCGTTAGTATAAACGCTTGTGGTACCGGATCTGCCATTCCATCCACAGGCACGGCTCCGCCTGTTTTTGATACAAATGCCGGGCTATTCCTTGTCAAACCTCCGGCCACTAACAAAAATAGATTACAGGCGTTACCAAAAATGATAACACCGGCTATCAATTTCATAAAACTCTTGTGTAATAATAAATACAACCCAACGGCAAATAAGATACCAGTTAAAACTGAAATGAGTACTTCCATTTTATTATTCTTTAAATATCGTAAAAGCAATCTTCAAAATAGCTCCAATAACAGTTAGATATACGCCTACGTCAAATAGCATAACCGAGCTAAGTGTTCCAATGCCCGGAATCGTAATAGACGACCAAAGGGCAACAAAAAAGTCCCTCCCTACAAACCAGGCAAGCGTTGCCCCTACAAAACCCACTAATAACCCTATACTCGTTAATTTAGTTGTATCTATTCGATAGATACGCTGTGTTTCATACACTCCAAAAGCAATCATGTGAAAAATCAGGCCGATGGAAATCACCAGCGCACCAATAAAGCCACCTCCTGGACGGTCATGTCCCCGAAATAATAGATAAAGGGAATACACAAAAAAAACAGGAATTAACACTTTTATTGCCCCCTGTAGGATAATCGTTCTCATAATTTCTCATTTTTTGGCTTTAAATTAATCAGGGCCACCACACCAATGGCAGTCATGCACAACACAACTATCTCCCCAAATGTATCAAAGGCCCTAAAATCCACTAACATAACATTGACAACATTTTCTCCATGCGCACTTGGAGCACTATTTTCCAGATAAAAGTTCTTCAATGTAGGATCTAGATCATATGATTGTACGGCAATCAACACAAGCGTCATGATGATACCGAAAAGACACGATATAGTAGCAATTAAAAAAGTTCTCCGTTCCAAAGGAAAAGTAACATTTTTAGGCATTCTGTGTAAAATCATAGTAAAAATCACCAAGGTAATCGTTTCCACCAAAAACTGTGTCATCGACACATCCGGCGCACTAAAAATAGCATAGAAAAAGGCTATACCGTAACCAACCAAGCTTAGTGAAACCAACATACGGAGTCTGGAAGAGCTTTTTAGCACCACCGCACACCCTGTGAGGATGAGCAATAAAGGAACCCATTCATAAATTTCAGTGGATGCAGTTGATTCTCCAAAACGAATAGCGGTCTTAAAAAGATCACCTTCTATATATACCCAAGCCAACAGTCCGATCAGCACCACAAATATTACCTTCAGGTACCTCGTTAAAAACCCATTTTGAAAGAAAAGCGTGACGAGGCGACTCCATGCATCTATCTTCCGTAATAAAGATGTGTACATATGCTCAACGCTGGGCAAGAAGTGTGCTCCCATTTTCAACCCATCTGCCAATTTCGCCGCATTCCGATAAAAGACAAAACCGACGAACCAGGTTAAAACACCCAAAAAGAAGGCTTTGTTCAGACCGTGCCATAATGATAAATCCAAACCGTTTACAATCGGTTTTTGCACCATGGAGGCGTATACTTGCGTCAAAAGTGGACTAATATATATGCCGCCGATACCAAAAAATAAACCCAACAATGTTAATAAGATTGGCGGAACCCACATTAAAAAGGGAACGTCACCAGTGTTTTTTATAGATGGCTGCTTTCCAAAAAACACTCCAAAGGATAAACGGACCGCCAACATAAAATAAACAGCACTGCTTATGAAAACAAAAAGCAATAATACATATCCTATGCTGCCATGATTCAGCAATGCCTCGTATAATTTTTCCTTTGCGATAAAACCCAAAAAAGGAGGTAATCCAGCCATCGCAAAACAGGCTAATATAGTGGCGGTTCCGGTAAAAGGCATAGATGAAAACAAACCGGATAATTCACTGATATTTCTGGTTTTCATCTTCTTATCGATATTCCCAACCAATAGGAACAATGCTCCTTTATACAGCGCATGCACCAAAAGATAGAGCACAGCTCCTTCTATCGCCAATTCGCTTCCGGCGCCAACGGTGGCTACCAATAAACCCAAAGTACTTATCGTGATATAGGCCAATATTTTCTTCAGGTCATCCTCCATGAGCGATTTTACTGCCCCGATGATCATCGTCGCTCCGCCTACTATTAACAAACTGATACTCCATCCCTCCATTCCTTCCATTAGCGGGTTAAATCGCATGATCAGAAAAATGCCGGCTTTCACCATCGTTGCCGAGTGCAGGAAAGCACTCACCGGTGTTGGTGCAGCCATTGCGTTGGGTAACCAAAAATGAAAAGGAAACTGGGCCGACTTTGTAAAACAACCCAATAGCATTAAAAACAGTATAGCGTTGGAGTATGTACCGAGAGATGAATGATCAAACTGAATGATCGTGGAGAGATTATACGAATTGGCTGCATGACCTATTAACAGCAAGCCACCAAACAAGGCTAAACCTCCCAGGTTGGTAACCAGCAATGCCTGCATACCAGCGTACCTCGCATTCTTCTTTTCATGGTCAAAACTGATCAGCAAATAAGAGCTGATACTGGTTAACTCCCAAAATATATAAAGTAGAAAAATATTGTCGGCCAATACAACCCCCAACATGGAAGCCATAAATAGAATCAAATAGAAAAAAAAACGATTCGCCTGTTTCTTCCCCTGCATATAGGTGGTTGAATAAAACAAAATAAGCGATCCGAAAAAAGTAATTAGCAACGCAAAGAACAAGCTCAACCCATCTAAATAAAACCGGAGATTAATATTCAACTCGGTTACCCAACGGATTTCCTGCACTAGATACTGTCCGGCACTTACATCCCCGATATAAGCTGTTAAAAAGAGAAAGATCGCTAATGTTCCAAATGCGCTGAAAAGGCCTACCGCCTTTGGATGGAAACGATAAAAAAATAAAGTGAAAAAACTTAAAAGTAAGGTTAATAGTAAAACAATAGCCATAGATACATCTGAAACTAACAAAATAACACAAAAAAGGCTATTTTGTTAGTTTCGGACATAAAATACTTCCATTTTACATACGTTCAGGCACTTGGATACCCAGTAAGCTCATCCCTTGTGCTATTACTTTGGCCGTCGCTGCCGAAAGGTTCAGTCTAAAGGACTTCAATTCCTGATCATCTATTTTTAGTATAGAAATCTCGTGATAAAACTTATTATATAACTTGGCCAACTCATAGATATAGTTAGCAATGAGAGCAGGGCTATAATCCTCTGCTGCATTACGTATTATATCGACATATTTAGACAATTCCTTGATCAGTTCGCGTTCGGTAAGCTCCAACTTTTGTGAAATGTATATAGCCGTACCTTCCCGATAATCACCCTTTGCCAGTACAGATTTTATCCGTGCATGCGTATACTGAATAAAAGGCCCCGTATGTCCCTGAAAATCGATTGATTCATTAGGATCGAAAAGAAGTCTCTTTTTCGGCTCTACCTTCAATAGAAAATACTTAAGCGCTCCAAAACCTATCATTTCATATAACGACGCTTTTTCTTCTTCCGAAAACCCCTCCACTTTACCCAACTCTTCTGTTCGCTTCCTAGCAGTATCTATCATATCGGCCATCAGATCATCGGCATCTACCACCGTTCCTTCCCTTGATTTCATCTTGCCAGACGGTAGGTCTACCATCCCATAAGACAAATGGAAAAGCCCCTCGGCCCATGCTTTTCCCAGCTTCTTTAATATCAAAAACAAGACTTTAAAATGGTAATCCTGTTCATTCCCTACCACGTATATAGACTTATCCGCATGGTAATCATCATATTTTAATTGAGCAGTGCCTAAATCCTGTGTTATATAGACAGAAGTACCGTCTCCGCGAAGCACTAACTTTTCGTCAAGGCCATCTTCGGTCAGGTCAATCCATACCGAATCATCTGGCTTTCTGAAAAACACGCCCTTAGATAGACCTTCCTCGATAATATCTTTACCTAAAAGATAGGTATTGGATTCGTAATAGACTCTATCGAACGTCACTCCCATCTTTTCATATGTCTCTTCAAAGCCATCATAGACCCAACTGTTCATTTGCTTCCAAAGCGCAATGATATTGCTATCGCCTGCTTCCCATCCACGAAGCATCTCTTGTGCTTCCAACATTAAGGGGGCTTCCCTTTTTGCTTCATCTTCAGTTTTCCCGGCCGCTTTTAACTGTTCTATTTCCTTTTTGTATTCTTTATCGAAACGAACGTAATAATTCCCCACCAGCTTATCGCCTTTTAAACCTGTTGACTCTGGTGTTTCGCCGTTACCAAAACGCTCCCAGGCCAGCATAGATTTGCAAATGTGTATACCTCTATCGTTTACTAGATTAGCCTTTATCACCTCATAACCAGCCATTTCCAGAATAGAAGCAACTGAAAATCCCAATAGATTATTCCTTACATGCCCTAGGTGTAAAGGTTTATTGGTATTTGGCGAAGAATACTCTACCATCACACGCCTCCCATTGGGAGGAATAATCGCGAAATCGGGTGATAAAATTTCTTTGTTAAATACGTCCAGCCAATAGCTATCCGTTAAACTCAGGTTTAGAAAACCCTTAATAACATTAAAAGAATCAATCTCCTTTGCGTTTTCTACTAGATAACCGCCTATTTCAGCACCCGTTTGTTCTGGTGATTTTTTCGAAAATTTCGTAAAGGGGAATGTTACAATGGTTACCTGTCCTACAAACTCTTTACGTGTCTCCTGTAAATGAATAGCACTTTCAGAAAATTCTTCCTGATATAATTCTTTTATAGCTTTTAGTGTTAACGATACGATAAAATCCATGGGCCAAACTTAGATAAAATATTGCAATTTTATATTCAAAAAATAAAAGCTATTTTGCAGGATAACCCGAATTACACTAGAAAAACGACCCAAATTCATATGACATTTCCGATTAACATTTCTTCCGAAATCGGCACACTACGAAAGCTTCTTGTACATAGTCCGGATAGTGGCTTGGGACAGGTTGTGCCATCCAAGGCCCAAGATTGGCTTTTTGAGGACATTATTCACTTAAACACCTTACGTAAAGACGAGTATGACTATTATATAAAGTTATTATTATATTTCATTGACCCAGAAAAAATAAAAGGATCTTTGTTATCTCAACCGTATTCATCGTCGGATCGTTCTTTTTTTAAACCAGATCATCCACATTTCCACCATTCGGATAAAGTAATAGAGGTACAGTCATTATTGGCTGATATTTTGGAAGCCCCATTGGTTAAAAGTAATCTAGTGGCAGCAGTTTGCGCGGTAGAAGGATGCAATTACAAATTGCAATTGCAACTGATAGAAACAGCACCTTTAAAACTCGCTAAGATTATTCTTTCGGGCTCATTTGATGACGAGCACATGATTTTTGCACCTATTCCCAACTTAATCTTCACCAGAGATCTTGGCGTGGTGGTAAACGACTTTATCTTGCTCAACAAACCGGCAAAAAAAGCACGCGGTCGTGAAAGTCTTATCATGCGTTATATATTTTTCAATCATCCAATTTTTAAAGAGTATCAAACCCGTATACTCGAGATTCCTGACGCCATACAGCACTTTCTTCGTCCGGGAGAGGATGAAGATCAACGTGCCACGCTGGAAGGTGGCGATGTCATGGTGGTAAGCCCTCATCACGTGCTGATTGGCTGCAGCGAACGCACTTCTCCCTATGGTGCCAATGAAGCCATCAAACTGTTGTTCAAGCATAAAGTAATAGATAAGGTAACTATTATTAAAATACCAAGTAAGAGGGATTTTATGCATATAGACACGATTTTCACACAAGTAAAACGAAACGTATGGGTAGTTTTAGGCTCGGTAGCTAAATCGGCAACAAACCCACTGAATGAACCCGTCGGCTTTTTCGTTCCTCCCGAACAACAAACAACAGAGATTATCCAATTCTTTAGAGACCCACAGCTCACCCCCAAACGCTTCGCTTCCTTAGAGGAATTATTAGACAATGTTAGTAAACAAGATCTAAACAGTACCGATGACACACAGTTTATTTATAGCGGAAATAATATTTTCCCCTATGATGCACGGGAGCAATGGACCGATTCCTGTAATTTATTGGCTATCAGGGAAGGAGTGGTTCTAGGATATGACCGTAATGATAAAACGATAAAAGCCTTCCAAGAGAGAGGATTTCGCATAAAAACAGCCAAACAAATAATAGAGGAAATAGAGACAAGTGAATTAAATATCGGCGAAATAAAAAACACTTTAATCACGCTTCCTTCCGCAGAATTATCGCGGGCACGCGGAGGATTCCATTGCATGAGTTTGCCCTTGTTAAGAGATCCTATTTAACATTATTTCGGTACATATGATGAACGCCACAGCAAGTATATTAATGGTAAGACCGGCCGCTTTCCACTACAATCAGGAAACGGCCATTAACAATAAGTTTCAACGTCCTGGCGATAAAGAGAATGCTCAATTACGTGCACTTGAACAGTTTGACAAGTTCGTAGCTTTACTGAAAACAAATGGATTGGATGTAAATGTCTTTGAGGACACGCCTCAACCCGTTACACCCGATGCCATATTCCCCAACAACTGGATTTCTTTCCATCCAGATGGGACCGCCATTCTGTATCCGATGTTTGCCCAAAACCGGCGAAATGAACGGCGAATGGATATTCTTGAGAAGCTGGCAGTCAAATATCAGTTAGACCATATTGTTGATTTAAGTCACTACGAGAAGAAGAATCAATTCCTAGAAGGTACAGGCAGTATGGTGCTCGACCATTCGCGTAAAAAAGCGTATATGTGCACATCTCAGCGAAGTGATCAGGCACCCTTCGATGAATTCTGTAAAATAACAGGTTACCGCCCCGTCCTATTCGAAGCGGTCGATAGCCTGGGTTACCCTATTTATCACACCAATGTAATGATGTGCATCGCCTCGTCCTTTGTGGTTATATGTACGGATGCGATTCGCGATGCATCCGCCCGTTTGGCAATAGAAGATTCATTCCATCAAGCAAAAAAAGAGATCATCCGTATTAGCTTTGAGCAAATGGCACATTTTGCCGGTAATATGCTGGAACTTTCAAACAAATTCAATGAGCGCCTGTTAGTTATGTCAAAACAAGCATTTTTATCCTTAAACAAAGAGCAACGAACATGCTTAGAAGAACATACCAAGCTATTATATGCCCCCCTTGATGTGATAGAAAGTAATGGAGGTGGGAGTGCTCGGTGTATGATCGCAGAGATTTTTTTACCCCCAAAAAAGCCAGCCCATTAGGCTATCTTAAAAGATGGCATAATCTTGACATCCATTTGGCAGCAAACGATGTGTCATCTATAGATTTTCTATCGTCTCCAAACAACACAAACAACTGTATTACAAACAAATAGATAATAAAAAAAACATATTTTACGAGCCGCTTGGATATATTGCATTTACTCCGCTTTTTATCTAAGTTTGCAAAAATTTTTAATTAAGATAAATGCAAAGCTATCAGGAATTTCTTGACTTAAGTGTTGGCTTTCCGCAAGACGGATTTGACATCATTGATGATGAGTTATATTTTCAGGACCTAAATTTGATGGAAATGATAGAAACTTATGGAACACCTCTAAGGTTCACTTATCTGCCTCTCATCAGTAAAAAAATCCAGCAGGCCAAAATATTGTTTCAAACAGCTATTCTCAAGAACAACTACCGTGGTTCTTATAAATACTGCTATTGCACCAAGAGCTCACACTTTAGACATATCGTAGAAGAAGCATTGAAAAATGACATTCACTTGGAAACCTCTTCGGCATTTGATATGCCCATGATTGATGCTTTGGAGAAAAAGGGAGTGGTATCAAAAGATATTACCGTTATCTGCAATGGATTCAAAACATTTCAATATAAGCAGTATATCATTGATATGTTGCACGACGGCTTCAAGAATATTGTTCCGGTATTAGACAACAAGGAAGAATTTAATCTTTACGATGATGAAGTAGAGTTAGATGAACCTTGCAACCTGGGTATCCGCATCGCGGCAGAGGAACAGCCTGACTCACAGTTTTACACTTCTAGGTTGGGCGTACGCATGGAAGATATTATTGACTTTTATAATAATAAGATTGTTCCTAACCCTAACTTCAAAGTTAAATTACTGCATTTCTTTATCAACTCTGGTATTTCAGACACCCCCTATTACTGGAACGAGCTGGAGAAATATGTAACTCTTTATTGTAAATTTAAAAAAATCAATCCAGACCTCGACACACTAGATATCGGAGGTGGCATGCCTTTCAAAGATTCTTTGGTGCATGATTTCGATTATGAATATATGGTAAACGAAATTGTCAATCGTATCAAAGAAATTTGCGCGTTGCACGAGGTGATGGAACCTGATATTATTACCGAATTCGGCAAATATACAGTAGCAGAAGCTTCGGGAATTCTATATAAAGTATTAGGGAGAAAGCAGCAGAATGACCGTGAAAAATGGTTAATGCTCGACGGTTCCTTTATAACCAACTTACCTGATGTGTGGGCCTTGAACCAAAAATATATTTTACTGCCCATTAACAACTGGGATTCAGAATACGAAAGAGTAAACCTTGGGGGTATTACCTGCGATGGCCAGGATTATTACAATCAAGAGGCGCACATGAACAACGTATTTATGCCCAAAACGAGGAAAGTACAGTACTTAGGTTTTTTTCATACCGGAGCTTATCAAGAAGTACTAAGCGGTTATGGAGGTATTCACCACTGTCTCTTACCTTCACCCAAACACGTTATTATTCGAAGGAACAGGGATGAAACATTTAACTTCGACGTATTTGGAGAAGAACAGAATTCTAAACAGGTGCTAAAGATTTTGGGATACTAGTAACCAAGATTAGCTAATTGGCCAATTAGCTAATCTTTCCTTCTGCACCAACGATCCGCTTTACTATTCTCAGTTTGTGTGTATAGCGATTTTCCTCTTTAGAGAAAATTCCCGTATTATCAATCTGATCAATTTTTACTCTTCCCGATGCATGGATAATTTCGGCCTCATTTAGCAAAATCCCCACGTGTATAATGCTTCCTTCGTCATTGTCAAAAAAGGCGAGGTCGCCTAACTTTGCTTCTTGCAAAAAATCTACCACCACGCCTTGTTCAGCCTGCTGCCAGGCGTCTCTTTTCATACGTATTCCAAAATGCTTATAAAAGAGTTGCACATAACCCGAACAGTCGATACCAAAGACAGAACGCCCTCCCCATAAATAAGGAGCATTTAGGTAAAACCGTAACACTTCTTCTGCCTCCTGTTCAAAACCATCTATATCTGGCAATCTTGATAGCCCCAAAAACAAATAATCGGTATCTTTAATACAAAAGCTGTCGTCGTCTAAAAAAGGCAGGGTACTCCCGGGCAATAAATGCAGACTTTCTTCTCTGCCTAATTTCAGCAACATCGCATGGGTAGATAGATCGGCTATATGCTGTTCTTCTTCATTTAATGAACGAAAGTCAGTCTCGTTCAACTCTTCCTGTTGTCGGGCATCAATCCAGCCTTCATATCCATCATAAGCCATCTGGATAAATAGGTGATTTTCTTTTTTATCCAGTATCTTAAATGTTTCTCCAAAAAGCAATTGGGATATGATCTCACTTTTATTACCAACATCGGCTCTGACCGGAATAATTGGTAAATTACAAATTCCATATAACATGGTACACAATACAATATGGTACAAACTTAGTTAAAAAGCCCCTACTAAACAATTTACGAACAAACATTCAGGTTATTTCTTTGTTATTAAAAGCAGGATCAAACTATATAAACCATGACAGATGCATCTTTCAATATAAAAACTCAACGTATTCTAATAGCGGTAGACGACAGTAAATATTCGGAGAAGGCTGTCAGATATGGATATCATTTGGCACTGGCGCTAGGAGGACAAGTAGCCTTGGTTCACGTCATAGACCCACCTACCAGCAGCACGTATGGTGCTGTAGATCCCATTATGGGGGTGAATCCCGTTTATATACCCGAAATCACAGAAGTGCAGGAACAAACATCGGCAGATCTGCTCGACAGGTTGGCGCTATCGTGGGGGGGTTTAGAAGAGGATATTACGAAAATTAGTAAACTTGGACAACCTCGTAAAGAGATTTTAGCTGCTGCGAATGAATGGCAAGCAGATCTGATTGTTTTAGGAACACATGGACGCACGGGTTTTGATCACTTTATATCAGGCAGCGTTTCAGAAGGTGTGGCAAGACACTCTATACGCCCTGTAATCATTGTTCCATACAAGGATGAGGAACAAAAATAAGCCAAGAACAAAAAAAGAAGTATCATCTTAAAGAGAAGCATTTGGAGAAGCAATGAGCTCTTCCAAATGCTTTTTTATCTGGGACAACAACTATCCCTCCGCGTGTAGCCACGCTTTCTTAGCTAACAATTCTTCTTCCGATTCTCTGATATCCTCGTCATCCACACAGCAGTCTACAGGACATACAGCCGCACATTGAGGTTCATCATGAAATCCCACACATTCTGTACACTTATCGGAAACGATATAATATATTTCATCTGATATCGCTTCTTGGGCCTCATCAGCATCTAAAGTAGTACCATCGCCAAAGTCAATTACTCCTTGCAGCTCCGTCCCATCAGAAAACCTCCAAGCGACGCCGGCATCGTAAATAGCATTATTAGGGCATTCTGGCTCACACGCTCCACAGTTAATACACTCGTCAGTAATTTTAATTGCCATTATCTTCTAAAAAAATCCGTTTATACCTTACTTTTGCAAAAATATTCTTTCGAAACAATCTACAAATTTAGTAGTTTTTTACTAAAGAATATATTAATTTGTCGCAAATATAACATTTTAATCGCTTTTCTGTTTTGAACAATTATAATTTGACAAGCCACCAACGTATCAATGCTTTTAGTTTATTAGGCTATCATATGCGCGAACTGCCTGCCGATCTGCGTGTACTCATTGAGCAAGCAAAACTGCATAATAGTTGGTTTACAGCCGAGTATACAAGAGCAGCCGTCGCAGCCATCGCGGATAATTTAACGACAGCAAAGCTTAGCCAATGGGTTGATCCATATCTTCCGGACCTGGATCAACCAACAAATAAAGTGGTGGGTTTAATATTGGCGGGAAACATTCCATTGGTTGGTTTCCACGACATATTGACTTCACTTATTGCCGGATTCCGGGTGCAAATCAAACTATCTTCGGACGACAACAAGTTAATTCCTTATCTACTCAATCACCTCATTTCCATTGAACCTGCTTTCGCCAACTTTATTCAATATACGGATAGATTAAAAGATTTCGACCTGATAATTGCTACCGGAAGCAATAACACATCCCGGTATTTTGAATACTATTTCAAACACGTACCCTATATAATTCGCAAAAACAGAAATAGTGTAGCGGTTATACATGGTGATGAATCAACAGAAGAACTTCAACCGCTTGGTTACGACTTATTTGATTATTTTGGTTTAGGATGCAGAAATGTTTCGAAGATTTATTTTCCTGAAAATTATGACTTTCGACGATTTTTTGAAGCAATCGAGCCGTTTCATGATGTAAGCAATCATCATAAGTACCATAATAATTATGATTACAACAAGTCTATCTATTTGGTAAATGGCGAAACCCATTTGGATAACGGCTTCCTTTTGTTGAAAGAAGACGAGCGTCTTGCCTCGCCTTTGGCGGTTGCCTATTATCAAATTTATAAGGATGTCGATACCCTTATCTCACAGTTAAATGCACAGAGGGAACAGATTCAATGCATTGTCAGTAATCAAGCAATGGAGGTATTGGCACCCTGTTTCTCCTTGGGGAAGAGCCAGCAACCAGCATTGGATGACTATGCAGATGGCGTGAATACGCTGGAGTTTTTAATCCAGCATAAGTGATGGAGAATTAGTTGTGCTCTCGACCGTATTAGTAGTGACAGGCAGCAATCAAACAAAGGCGCTCATCCCTGTAATGGCCCTGCCTACAATGAGCGAGTTGATTTCCTTTGTACCTTCATAAGAATAAATCGCTTCCGCATCCGCGACGAAGCGTGCTACGTCGTATTCGAGTAGAATGCCATTCCCTCCCATCACTTCACGCGCCTGACCAACAATATCTCTTGTTCGCAATGAGCAGAACACTTTCGCCAAAGAAGCGTGTTCATCTTTCAACATACCGGTATCCTGCAATTCAGATAATCTGAACACCAGTGTCTGCATGGCCGTTAAATTGGACAACATCTCCACTAAATGATTCTGGATAAGCTGAAAAGACGCAATAGGTTTGCCAAATTGTTTCCGTTTGCGTGTATAATCCAGGGCGCTTTCATAAGCGCCACGGGCACAGCCCACTGCCATCCAGGCAACCCCAGCTCTCGTCATCCTTAATACATTGGCGGTATCTTTAAAAGAATTGGCGTTTGGCATACGATCTTTTTCCTCCACCACACAGTTCTTCAGTGTTATTAATCCATTCTGGACGATTCTTAAGGCCATCTTGCCTTTAATTTTCTCTACTTCAAATCCAGGTGTGCCCTTTCGTAAAATAAATCCTTTCACTTCTCCATCATCCAGATCCCTTGCCCATATAACGATCAAATCCGCAAAAGTGGCATTTCCTATCCATTTCTTCTGTCCATTCAATACCCACCCTTCGGTGGTATGCTTACAGGTAGTAGTCAGTCCGCCCGCGGCTCCAGACCCCACCTCAGGCTCCGTTAAGCCAAAGGCTCCTATCTTCTCCATCTTATTCATCGCCGGCAACCACTCTTGTTTTTGTTCTTCTGATCCGCACAAGTAAATAGAACCCATTGCTAAGCCGCTCTGTACACCAAAAAAAGTAGCAATGGAAGCGTCAACACGCGCCATCTCCATCGCCAAGACTCCTTCCATGAGGAATGATCTATTTGGACAGCCGTAACCTTCATACGTGATACCCGCCAAACCAAGCTCCCCAAATTTCGGAATCAGCTCAAATGGAAATTCATCATGCAGCCAATATTTATTGACCAATGGTTTCACTTCTCTTTCCATAAATTCACGGACCTGCAGTTGCAAAGCACTATCTTCAGCATTCAACCTGCCGCTCAATTCATAGAAATCAGCATTGATGGGCGGTAATTCCTTCTTCTTTTTATCACCATCCATCATCTTCATCAACCCTTTGAGCTGATTATCATCGAGTTTAGAAAAGCCATCCATCACCTTGGTTAAGTCTACTTTCTTAGAAATTTTTGCTAACTGATCGAAGTCTACCTGCTTGAATAAGGCTATAGCCTGTTTAATCTTTGCGAACGTGCTTGACATATTGAAGGGGTTTATTTAAGTCATAACAAAAATCTGGCATAAGTGTTTAACGAAGTTGTGGGTTGTGAGGGGTAACTGGCAACTCGCAACTAAAAACTACCTCAAATCAAACAAGTTATCAACCCCCAATAGGCGCTGACAGGTATATCCTTCTGCATATTTTGCACCAATATATTTGCCGTATTCCCTTGCTCTGGCCTCAATAACATTTAAAAATTCCGGATCGGAAATATAGGTTTGAGGTTCATCTTCCTGATAGCTTTCATTAAAAAACTGCGATTTGAAAGCACGGATACTCTTCAGTTTTTGATCCCAGAATTCGCTCACATCAACAACGATATCCGGTTTAATATAATAGTCTTGTATGAATTGCAGCAACAAGCGTGGGCGATAGGCTTCTTGATACACCCCTTCTACTTTTGTTTCAATTTTACGCAATCCGGACAAGAAACAAGCGTCATTTATCAACTCTCCCGCACGCTGATGATCGGGATGCCTATCAAACAGCGCATTGCCAATAACGATTTCCGGTTGATACTTCCGAATAGCCTTGATCAATTCTAATTGTTCATATTCTTCATTTTTGAAGAATCCATCTCGCAGACCGAGATTTTCCCGAACACTTAACCCTAATATCTTACTTGATTCGGCGGCTTCCTCTGCCCTACTTTGAACAGTACCGCGCGTACCCAGTTCACCTCTTGTCAAATCAAGTACACCAACCTTCTTACCTAAAGCTACATGCTTTAAAATTGTTCCGGAACATCCTAATTCTGCATCATCAGGATGCACTGTAATCACTAAAATATCTAATTTCACGTCTTTTAATATAATATTGAGTATCTACTGGTAAATTAAAGAAAGAACTTATGATATGCACTCATTGACCAAGCAACCTACTTGCACTTTTTCAACTTTTAGCGTTCAACAACCGTTCCACCCTGCTTAACAAACGCTTAGAAAACGGTTTAGTAAAACTGTAAAAATAATCAACCACTCGCCCCTCCCGATCTATTAAGTATTTATGAAAATTCCACATGGGTTTGCTATTCACTTTGCCGTTCAGCAATTTATCCCCCAGAAATTTGAATAGTGGGTGAGCATCCGGTCCTTTTATTTTTACCCGATCGTAAACCGTAAAATTTAATTGTTGATCGATGTTACAATAGGCCTCCAAGGCTTTACCACTCAACTTTTCCTGATTCCCAAAATCATTGGAAGGGAAAGCCAGCACTTCAAAACCCTGTTGTTTATAGTGTTGATATAATTTCTCCAATTGCTTATATTGAGGAGTAAAACCGCAGGCACTCGCCGTATTTACTATTAGTAAAACTTTATGCTGATAAATATTGAAATCAACTACAGAGCCGTCAGGCTTCATTGCACAGAACTGATATATGCTATCCATTTAATAAAAGTAACGATTGGCATGGGCATAATTACGGATGATGGTCTCAATTTCCCGGTCTTGATCCGGGTCATAAGTCCTTTTTAAATTATGGCCAAAAATCTTTGCGACCGACTGATAGAAAAAAGCCGAAACACCTCCCCGCAGTTCCCTAACCAGCTCATAGCTGGAGTTACCTGTTTGTCTATCAATCAATTTAATCAATATTTCTCCCTGTGAAATAGACATATTTTTTATTTCACGATTGAACATGGTTTTAATCTCTTTTTCGCATTCTTTTATCAAACGCTTCTGCTCTTTTTTATTAGATGTGACAGCAAGGTCCCGCTGCAGTTTATCGTATCTGTTTTCTGCAAATTTTGCGTAAGGAAGTACTTTCAGCACGTTATATTTCAATCGATTATAACGCGCTCTATCTTCTGGTGTTTTAAAGATTCGCCGGTCTGTAACCACGACTTCCCTCAGCAAAATCCAAGGAACACGCTCGCCATCCATAACCGTTGTGGGCAGCATAATTGGCGCGGTATTTGTGCGTCCATCTATAGTATTGGCTAAACTATCTTTATTGATCTGCTGTGCCCAACTCACACCTCCAAAAAAAAGCAGCAAATAAATTAACATTAAACGTAAAAATTTCATAGATTTAGCTCTTACAAAACTGTTCAATAAAGTTAAATAAAAATTGTCGACTTATGCAATTTTTATGAAACCTCGTTGGATATACTAATCTCAAAGGTAGGAAATAAATTGATTTGCATATAGATAAACTTTACCAAAAATACGAACATGAAGGAATTAGTGATTGATCTTGAGGCAGAAAAGAAAGAGATATTAAAGCGTTATCGTGCATTACTGAGAGCTTGTAAGCCTACCATGCAAAAAGGCGATAAGCAGATGATCCGTCGTGCTTTTGATATGGCCCTCGAGAACCATAAAGATATGCGCCGTAAATCCGGCGAACCCTATATATATCATCCCATTGCTGTGGCCCAAATTGCTGCCGAAGAGATCGGTTTGGGCACCACTTCTATCGTATGTGCCTTATTACATGACGTTGTAGAGGATACACAAATAACACTGGATGAAATTGAACACTTATTTGGCAAAAAAGTAGCCCGCATCATAGATGGATTAACAAAAATATCCGGAATCTTCGATCCTAACAGCTCTATACAGGCCGAGAATTTTCGAAAGATGCTACTTACGTTAGCAGACGATGTACGGGTCATACTCATCAAATTGGCCGACAGATTGCATAACATGCGCACCATGGAATTCATGGCGCGTGACAAACAACTTAAAATAGCCTCAGAAACCAGTTATTTATATGCTCCTCTAGCTCACCGCCTTGGCTTATACGCAATCAAGTCAGAATTGGAAGATCTTTCCATGAAGTATACTGACCCTGATACATATAAGTTTATAGCCAGAAAACTAAATGAAAAAAAGGCAGAGCGCGAACGCTATATCAAGGAATTCATTGGCCCAATACAGGAAATTTTAACTGAACAAGGAATTAAAGCCAATGTTTTTGGTCGACCAAAATCGATCCATTCTATCTGGAATAAAATGCGTAAAAAGTCTATTCCTTTTGAAGAGGTATATGATCTTTTTGCCATCCGTGTAATTATCGACACCACTCCGGATATGGAGAAAGCCGAATGTTGGAAAGCCTATTCGATCGTTACCGATTTATACAGACCCAACCCCGATCGTCTGCGCGATTGGATATCTTCGCCTAAAGCAAATGGTTACGAATCTTTACACACGACAGTTATGGGGGCAAAAGGGCAATGGGCAGAAGTACAGATCCGCACCAAACGGATGAACGAAATTGCCGAAAAGGGATTTGCTGCCCATTGGAAATACAAAGAATCTAATTCAGACAGTGGCCTCGATCAATGGATTCAAAAAGTAAGGGATATCCTGAGCAATCCGGAGTCTAATGCTCTGGATTTTGTGGATGACTTTAAAATGAATCTCTTTTCCGATGAGATCTTTATTTTTACCCCAAAAGGTGCTTTGATACAGCTTCCGCTAGATGCCACAGCTCTTGATTTTGCCTTTGAAATTCACTCCGACCTGGGAGCTAGTTGTATCGGTGCAAAAGTAAACCATAAATTAGTTCCGCTATCGCACAAACTCTCCAATGGCGATCAGGTAGAAATTATTACGTCCAACAAACAGACACCTAAGGAAGACTGGCTCAATTTTGTAGTAACTGCAAAGGCTAAGTCCAAGATCAAATCGGCACTTAAAGAGGAAAAACGCCGCATAGCTGAGGACGGTAAAGAAATCCTCGAAAGAAAACTGAAATCAATCAAGATCACCTATAATACAGACAATCTCAACAAACTGAGCACGTTTCTCAAACTTCCTTCTACACAGGAATTATTTTATAAGGTTGCTAAAGGGGAAATTGATTTAAAACAGTTAAAAGATTTTGCGATCGCTGAAAAATCAGTTGATACTTCTAGCGGTGCCAGCACGAAGATTGATCACCACGTAGATGGTCTGTTACGCAAGGTTGAAAAGAAGGATAAAGAAACCGTATTGATAGGTGATGATTTTCAGAAGTTGGACTATACCCTATCTGCCTGCTGCAACCCTATTCCGGGAGATGATGTATTCGGATTTGTGACCGTTAATGATGGCATCAAAATACATCGCACCAACTGTCCCAATGCCTCTAAGTTAATGGCAAATTATGGATATCGGATTGTGAAGGCGAAATGGACTTCCCAACAGGAACTAGCTTTCCTTACCGGTTTACGCATTGTAGGCATAGACGATGTTGGTTTGGTTAATAAAATAACCACGGTTATTTCCCAGGATTTTAAGATCAATATACGATCTATCACGATAACAAGCAATCAAGGAATTTTTGAAGGATCGATTATGGTTTATGTCAATAATACCGAGCACTTGGAAAATCTTATTAAAAAGTTGAAACAAATCAAGGGCATTACAGGCATTACCAGGTTTGATTCGGAAATATAGATCAAGACATAGGTATCAAGATAGCGCCTTATTTCCTATCTAATATCGCATGTCTGACATCTAATATCTTGCATCTAATGCTTTATATCTTGTGTCTGAGTCACAAATATTGCTTTTATATGTCTGTCAGCCGTTTAGCTTCACTTGCATATGATAGCAATTTTATCTAAGTTTGTACATAATTAAGGATTATTATGTCTGCAACAGAAACAACAAGCATGGTTAGGAAAATTTTCGAGGCGTACCTCGAAAATAAAAGTTTGCGTAAAACTCCCGAGCGCTTTGCCATCTTGGAAGAAATATATTCAAGAAATGACCATTTCGATGTGGAATCGTTGTACATCCACATGAAAAATAAAAAATATCGGGTTAGTAGGGCAACCGTATATAACACCTTGGAACTTTTGGTGTCTTGCGATTTGGTTACCAAACACCAGTTTGGTAAGAATATGGCTCAGTTTGAAAAGTCATATGGCTACAAACAACATGATCATATTATATGTATCGAATGCGGTAAGGTGGTTGAATTTTGTGATCCGCGTATTCACCAGATACAAAGTATGATGGGCGAACTTTTAAAATTCGACATCAAACATCACTCGCTTAACTTATATGGTGTTTGCAGTGATTGCAATAACAGCTGCCCAGAAAAAACACAAGCAGTAACAGAAAAAAGTCAAGACAAAGCTTTTGTGTCTGCTTAAAATGCCATACAACACTTATATATACAGGTGTTCAAAAAGAAGCAATTTATTGCTTGCTATCGTTACAAGGATTGATCTTATAAGTTTATAGATTCCAATCCATTCTGTTCAGGTAGCCGTCTTTTTGAACACCTTTTTAATTTGAAATTTTCTCCATACTTTTTAATTAAAATATACAACATTATTATGAAAGTCGATGTGCTTTTGGGCCTACAATGGGGCGATGAAGGTAAAGGTAAAATTGTGGATGTACTGACACCTAAGTATGATTTGATTGCCCGTTTTCAAGGTGGGCCAAATGCTGGTCATACTTTAGAATTTGATGGTCAGAAATATGTCTTAAACACTATTCCGTCAGGTATATTCAACAAAAAAACCTTAAATCTTATAGGAAACGGAGTTGTAATAGATCCTATTATTCTCAAAAGGGAGCTTGATAATTTAAAGAAAAATGGTTTTGATCCCGTTACTGAAGGGAAATTGGTCATCGCTCGTCGTGCGCATCTTATCTTACCTACTCATCAACTTTTGGATGCTGCTTCGGAAAGCAATATGGGTACTGGTAAAATCGGGTCTACCCTAAAAGGTATTGGTCCAACCTATATGGATAAGACCGGACGAAATGGTATTCGTGTCGGTGATACGACCCTGCCTGATTTTCATGAGCGCTATCAGAAACTCGTAGAAAAACACAAAAATATCCTTTCTCATTATGGCCAAATTCCCGATTTCAGCGAGCGTGAACAGGCCTTTTTTGAAGCGATCGACTTTCTCAAGACAATCCCACACGTGGATAGCGATCAATTGGTAAACAATTATCTCAAAGAGGGAAAAAGTGTCTTAGCTGAAGGTGCACAAGGTACTTTACTGGATATAGACTTTGGTTCATATCCTTTTGTAACTTCATCAAATACGACTACTGCAGGAGCCTGCACGGGACTGGGAATAGCCCCTAGAAATATCGGTGAAGTAATCGGAATCTTTAAAGCCTACTGTACCCGCGTTGGTGGTGGTCCATTCCCGACTGAACTGGACAATGAAACAGGTGAGAAACTACGTCAGATTGGACACGAATTCGGCGCAACAACCGGTCGTTCTCGGCGTACCGGGTGGATTGATCTTCCGGCATTACGTTACGCAATATTGTTAAACGGTGTTACAGAATTGGTAATGACAAAAGCTGATGTTTTAAGTGGATTTGAAGACATCATGGTATGTACACATTACATTCACAATGGTGAAAAAATCGACTATATGCCATATGATATCAACACCATCAAACCTGAGCCGGTATACGAAGTTATCAAAGGCTGGAATGAAGATATAACGGGTATAAAGTCAACAGATCAGATTCCTCATACATTAAAAGCATATATTACTTATCTGGAAAAGCAATTAGAGGTGAAAATCAAATATTTATCCGTTGGACCAGACAGAACACAGACACTCATCTTGGATTGATATGATGTTATCTTCTATTGATTATCATCTCGATGATTTACCGTTATTTACAGAGAAAGCCCTTTATTGGGCTTCTTTGTTTAACACCGTTTGCTGTTTGCATAGTCAGGGACATAAAAATGATCGATATGGTAAGTTCGATGTGCTAATTGCGGCCGGTACACAAGACGAATTTATTTCCAATAATGGTACTTCAACCTTTCATCGCCTCCAATCTTTTTTAGAGAAGCACCAACACCAATGGATTCCTGGATTCCTGTCATATGATCTTAAGAACGAACTGGAAGAACTGTGCTCCAATCACATCAATGAGCAGAAAATACCCAATGCCTATTTTTTTGTACCGCAACACATTATTCTGATAAAAGGAGAAAAAATCACTGTAAAAAGCAATTATCCGGCTGATATCTTTGAACAGATTAAGCATATTCAAGTGCCAGCCCCCTCTTTTGTGTTCAGAGGAGAGATAAAAGCTAAAATGAGCAAACGGGCCTATACGGAAGCTTTTCGAAAATTGCAACAGCATATTTATCAAGGCGACATTTATGAAGTAAATCTATGCCAGGAATTCTTCGCTGAGCAGGTAGATTTTACTCCTTTAGATGCGTACAGGCAACTTAGCATCATCTCTCCCACTCCCTTTTCCTGTTACTTTAAAGTAAGGGAACATCATATTATATCTGCATCACCGGAAAGGTTTTTAGCAAAAAGAGAGCATTTATTAATTTCCCAACCCATTAAAGGAACCGCGCCGCGGGGAAAAACGCTGGCAGAAGATGCAGAATTGATAAGAAGGCTAAAAACGAATAAAAAAGAAATCAGTGAAAATATTATGATTGTAGACCTGGTAAGAAACGATCTTACCCGGGTAGCGGAACCTGCTACAGTAAAAGTGGAGGAATTAATGGGTGTATATACCTTTAAACAAGTACACCAACTTATATCAACCATTACAGCGCAGGAAAAAGAATCTTTGAAGTTGACAGAAAGTATCAAGAACATATTTCCAGCAGGCTCTATGACAGGTGCACCTAAGATCAGCGCCATGAAACTAATAGATCAATACGAGAACAGTCGTAGGGGACTTTATTCGGGTGCTATAGGTTATTTCAGTCCGGATGGAGACTACGATTTCAACGTAGTGATACGCACCTTATTATTTAATGACCGCAAGAAGAGATTATCGTTCCATGTAGGCGGTGCCATCACTGCAAGAGCAAAGGCGGAAGAAGAGTACATAGAATGTTTACTAAAGGCGAGGGCTATTATGGAATTGTTGAACGTAAGTATCAAGACTTAAGTAACGAGACATAAGATTTAGCACCTATAAGTGTAAGGTTCAAAGCCGAAAGCGAAAAAACCTTAGGATTATCTTGATACTTGTGTCTCGATACTTGATACTATACTTAACCTATTTCTTATAATACTTCATCGCCTCTGGCACAAGTTTTTGGATATCCGCAATCCTTCTTTCGTCACTTGGGTGTGTACTTAGAAACTCAGGTGGTTTTTGTCCCCCAGCTTTTGAAGCCATTCGTTGCCAAAAAGAAGAGGCTTCATTGGGATTATATCCAGCCATCGCCATAAAAGTCAATCCCATCCTGTCCGCTTCGCTTTCCTGGTTTCTTGAATATTTGAGCAAAGCTACCTGGCTTCCCACTCCGTACAGCTGGCTCACCATTATTTGCGTCAATTGGGAATTTTTAGAAGTAGCTAACCCGACTCCTACTCCAAGGCCCTGAGCGGCCATCACATTAGAAGCTCTTTCGGAAGAATGTTTTGCAATAGCGTGTGCTATCTCATGCCCCATCACGGTAGCCAATCCGGCTTCCGTTTGTGTGACAGGCAAAATACCCGTATAAACAGCCACTTTGCCTCCAGGCATGCACCAAGCGTTCACCTGAGCATCGTCAATCAGATTAAATTCCCAGCTGAACTGATATTCATTGGCATAGCCATTCTGTTGCAGATACAGCTCCACTGCCCTCGCAATTTTCACACCGACATTTTGCACCAGTTGTGCATTGGATGTTCCTTTTACAACTTTTGTTTTCGGATCTTTCAGCAAATCTCTGTAGGCCAAAGATGCCTGTTGTTGCATGGTTTTATCATCTACCAAGCTTAATTGCCTTCTTCCGGTTAATGGTACGGTGGAGCAAGCTGCAAGAACAGCCAGCAATAAGAATGAACCAACAATATTCGTTTTATTCCAATTCATAATACAACCTATAATAGTTTCACTTTTTACTGCAATAGTTGTGCCGATATAACTCAGGTACTTTTATTTTTAAAGAGATCGATTTTAGATTCCTTTCCTTTTAGCAGGCGTTCGATATTCTTTTGGTGGGTAACCAATATCAGTGCGCAAATGCACATACCATATAATAATAAAGATTTATATGGCGTATGAAACACAAACACAATACTAAAAGGAAAAGTAAAGCCGGCCATTATAGAGCCTAAAGATACATATCGCGTAAAGGCCAGCACAAAAGTAAATACCCCCACACAGAGCAATGCTGCTTGCAAATGCACGGCCAACACCATACCGAACAGTGTAGCCACCCCCTTCCCTCCACGAAACCCCGCAAATAACGGAAAGAGATGCCCCATTACCGCTATGACACCTAAAGCGAGTTGATAATTGATAAAAAGAACTGAACTGGTAGGCCCCGTAACAGAGACACCTACGAAATAGGCTAGATTGGTTGCTGTCCATCCTTTAAGAATATCGATGATCATAACCGCTGCACCTGCCTTTCCGCCAAGCACCCTAAAAGTATTCGTGGCGCCAGCGTTTCCACTGCCATACTCCCTCACATCCACTCCGTAAAAGGACTGTCCCAACCATACAGCTGTGGGTATAGAACCGAAGAGATAGGCTACCAGAAGCGCAATAATGGCATTAATTGATGTCATCAGGTACAATGATACTAAAAAGGAAAATCTTATTAGTGAAAAATCTTAACTTTAATTAACAATTTGAGCTTTTAAACTCATATCAAGACTTTTAACAGAGTGTGTTAAAGCCCCCATAGAAATATAATTAACCCCACAATCTGCGAATTGTTTAGCATTCTCAGGCACAATTCCTCCCGAGGCCTCTGTAATGAATTTCCCATCAACCATTTTGACCGCTTCTTTAAGCGTTTCAAAGTCGAAATTATCTAATAAGATCCTGTCAACTTGTCCAAAAGTAATTACCTCCCGTAATTCTTGGAGATTCCTTACCTCAATTTCTATCTGAATCGGTTTATCGAGATCGCGACGATAGCTATTAGCTGAAGTGAGTGCGGGTACAATCCCTCCTGCGTAATCCACATGATTATCCTTGATCAAGATCATATCATACAAACCAAACCGATGATTTACTCCACCGCCAATACGTACAGCTTCTTTTTCAAGAAACCGTAATCCAGGTGTCGTTTTCCGGGTATCCAAAACCTTTGTTTGTGTATCTCTCAACGATTCAACGATATTTCTCGTGGTGGTTGCTATGCCACTCATTCGTTGCATAATATTCAGCACTAAGCGTTCGGCAATCAAGATAGCATGTATGCTTCCCTCCACTTCAAGTACAACATCACCTATTTTTACAATGTCTCCATCGGCATGGTAAACACGTACATGGAGTGCCTCATCGACTTCTCTAAATACTTCAAGAGCTATATCTACACCGGCTAAAATACCGTTTTCCTTTATAATTAATTTGGCTTGCCCCTGCTTTCCTGCAGGGATAGTTGATAATGAAGTATGGTCGCCATCACCTACGTCTTCCCGAAGAGCGGCGCCTATAAAATCCTGTAACTGCTGCTTACCTATAATACTCATATTTCAAAATGAGCCCAAACCTAGTAAAAATTTTGAGATTTAACCAAATTTGAATGATTGGTTGTTGGTTAATGAACCATCCAAGACGAAGAAAAACCTGGTTTCTGGAGCCTGTTTATTGTGCTGTGTCAATTCGGATATCCGTAATAAGAAATTTCGAATTGAAATTTTTGAGCGATAAGGAAACACGAAATTTGTTGGCAGACGAAATCAATTCCAATACCGCATATCTACTTACCGCGTTGGTATCCATTCGGTGTAAGATTTTGGCACCTTTAAAATTGTACTTATCAAAAAAATTTCGCAGCAAAATTTCCGTCTGATTTTTGGAATAAGTGTTATTATCGTCGAGAATAGATAAACTTACTGTGCTGGACAGGTGCACAGAAAGGTCTTTGCTATTTCCGGTCCGGAAACAGTTTGTTATATTATCAATCAAATCATCCGCAGTAAAAACTACAGTTTCTGAAGGCAGATTATTAAAAAAAAGAAGCAATATAAAAAGCACACTTTTCATCATCCCAGCATATAAAAACTCAGCATATCAGCACAAATAAATTAGCGATGTATATTTTATGACACAAAATCCAATCAAGTATTGATAGCAGCTAAAAGCATGCCATTTTGTCCAAAAAAAATTTATCCCTATCAACATCAAATACAATATCAACATTAAACTACATTATTTAAAAAAAATGAAGAACGTGTACATTTTTTGTATTAGGTTTGTGATAAGTAGTGAAATTGAAAAGTTTAACGTAAAAGTATATTCGCATGAAGAAAGCAATGCTCATAATCCTTGATGGTTTAGGTTATGGCAAGAACGACCGTTCTAATGCAGTTAACGCTGCCAATACCCCCTTTTTAGATTATTTATTAGACACGTATCCACATTCAAAATTAGACGCTTCCGGAGAATCGGTAGGTTTACCGGCCGGTCAGATGGGAAACTCCGAAGTTGGACATATGAATTTAGGCGCGGGGCGTGTTGTTTATCAAGAACTTGGACGTATACATAAAGCGGTGGATGATGGTGAATTAAAACAGAATATTGTTCTACAACGTGCATTCGCCTATGCCAAAGAAGAGAATAAAGCCGTACATTTTATCGGATTAGTTTCAGATGGTGGTGTTCACGCACATACCAAACACTTACGGGGTTTATGTGAAGCTGCTCAAGAAACGGGATTGGAGAATATATTTGTTCATGCCTTTTTAGACGGCCGTGATACGGATCCACACTCAGGTATTGATTATGTTTCGGATTTAGAAAAGTTTCTTTCTGGCGGGTCTGCGAAACTTGCCTCCGCCATAGGACGCTATTATGCTATGGATAGAGATAATCGATGGGAAAGAGTAAAACAAGCCTATGATTTATTGGTGCATGGGCAAGGCAAGAGCACACAAAATATAGTAGAAGCTATCCAAGCTTCCTATGATGAAGGTATTACCGATGAATTTATAAAACCCATCGTGAAGGTAACAGCAGAAGGTTCTCCTATCGCGCTCATCGAAGATGGTGACGTGGTGATTTGTTTTAATTTCCGTACGGATAGAGGTCGTGAAATAAGCATCGCACTTACGCAAAAGGCATTTCCAGAATATAATATGGCGCCTTTAGATCTTCATTACGTGACAATGACTTCTTACGATGAGACATTTAAGCAGGTGGATATCATTTTCCAAAAAGACGACATCAGCGAGACCTTAGGTGAAGTATTAGAGAAAAATGGAAAAACGCAGGTTCGCATTGCCGAGACAGAAAAATACCCTCATGTTACTTTCTTTTTTTCCGGCGGACGCGAAGCTGAATTTGTGGGCGAATCGAGGATACTGATTCCATCACCGAAGGTTGCTACATACGACCTGCAACCCGAAATGAGTGCTCAAGGCATTGCTGATGCCATTTGTAAAGAAATAGAAGCCAACCATCCCGACTTCGTATGCCTTAACTTTGCTAATCCTGATATGGTTGGACATACTGGCGTTTTCAGCGCCGTGGTTAAAGCCGTGGAAACGGTAGACGCCTGCACCAAACAAGTAGTTGAAAAAGGGATCGAAGAAGGATACTCCTTTATTATTATTGCCGATCACGGCAATTCTGAATTCATGGTTAATGAGGATGGATCTCCAAACACGGCACACACAACGAACCTGGTGCCCTGCATTCTGATCGATCAGGAGTACAAACAGATAAAAAATGGTAAGCTGGGGGATATTGCACCTACCATTCTCACTTTATTAAATGTTTCTATTCCTCAAAAAATGACGGGAGAAATTCTGGTTTCATAGGCTTAACACAAAAGACACCTAGTCTACGGAGAGGTAAGTATCAGGATCCGATGCCTTGTTTCCTGATACTTCCTGTCTTGCTACCCGTGTATAACAGGTTGGCTTTATATTAATCTAATGGCAAAAAAAAAGTTATTTGTTTTGATTTTTCTTTGCGGCTGTTTGTCTTGCAAACAACAAAGCCATCAGGTGGAAATAACGCAAAAACCATATTTCGATCTTGTTCAATATTTCCATGAACAGTCTCGATATTTGCAGAATAAAAATCAACCTATACAAAAAGAGGTAAGTAAGAACAATCAGCAAGAAATAAAAAAAATGCATATTGATAGCTGGGAAAATGAATTTGGGCTTTTCATCTCTTCGGACATCAATAAAGCCGATTGGCTCAGCAGTTATAGCATCGATTCTACTGCACTGTTGCTTTCATATAAGCGTAAAGACGCAAAGCTACGAACAAAGCGTATCGATGTCTATAAAGAGAATGATGGTTCTATCAAACAAATTCACATCGTGAATACGGATCAAAACTGGCTCTATAGCTCTACGGAAAGTCTCGATTATTTTCCTGATTCTATATACAGGATCGACAAAAAGCAGTCTATTCGTATTATAGGCGAGAATCAATATACTATTGAAGGTATCTTTAATAAATGACATGAAGAGATGGTTGAGATCAAGTAAATTTCATTAGGTTTTTACTTTTTCCTTTAGATGAAAAAGCAACAAAAAATCAAGGCTACACAGACTTTGCTAAAAATGGTTTCCCCGACTTGTTCTATGAAGCCGTTTCGCTACGCTTCATTTGTCATAGAACCAGCCTCTGTCACCGAAACCATTTTTTAACGCTCATTCTGTGAGGCCGTCCATCCTTACGCTCAGAAGCCCCGTTTTGCCTGAATGCTGCCTTAGCTGCAATTGCATTGGGAGGCACTACCGTTTCAGCGGCTAGGTACAGCAGCGAGTTTACTCACTAATATTTGCTTTTAAGGTGTTCATGAGCTCCCTACGATCGGTTTTTTTTGCGGAAAACCACGAATTAGCGTGAGTGCCTTTAAAAACAAACAATATACGAATAAAAGTGTTGCCTTGTCGTGGCCGAACGACGGAAAGGAATGAGCTGTTGGCTAGTATATTTTGACAAGACAAATTTATATAAATTAAATGTTCTATTTTCCCTAACAATCACTTAAATCCAATAGAAAACTTGATCCATAAATTTTAGAAAATTGGTTTTAAACCATTAAAAAAGCCTCCTTTTAAATCAAGAGGAGGCTTTTCATTTGCGATATAAAGAACTAGTTATTTCGTTAAATTGCTCTTATAGATCTTCACTTTTTTAATCTCTTTTGCTAGATCATCCCTTTTAGCATTTGAGCTCAATACATGTTGTAGATCATCAATGCTCTTCTGATAAGCTTCTGCCGCTAAATCTTTATCATAAACAGCAGTAGAGCTAGTTCCCTGAAGAATTCCTAGATCCCTATAGGCCATTCCTCTACTTTGATAGTAAGAAAGATCATCGGGATTTAAACGAATAGCACTCGAAAAATCGTCAATACTGGCCTGTAACATCTTTCCACGATCAGACTCACTTAGTTTGCTATCTCCCTGCACGGCTAGTGTATTACGTGCTTTACCTCTCCAATAGTAGGCGGAGAAATTATTTGGACTTTGACTTAACAGCTTCGTAAAAGAGGAGACCGCCTTATTATAATCAGCGCACCTAATTTGCGAGTATCCTAACATATAAGTAACCAAAGTGTCCGGATTTTTCACTTTTTCCAATGCATTTACAGCTGCTTTAAAGTCTCCGTCCATAATAGCCTTATTCCCTAAGCGGACATACGGATTACTGGAGGAAGACTGTGACTGCGCAGCAGCAGTACCCACCGAAAAAAGAAAAACTCCCAGCAACACAAAGTGTTTCATTGCTTTACCAAAATTCATAAATTGATTGCGTCTAATGTTCATTAATTAAAATTCATTTTGTCCCTCTTTGGAAAATAGCGTTATAATATGCAAACGTCAAAGGTATATTTCCATCTCTAAGATAGCAATCTCATTGCCATTTCGACACAAAATTAAACTAAAAAATGTGTATTTTATTGTTCAATAGCAAATATTATTCATTTACAGGGCTTTAAATTTCGATGGGCAGTGTTATGGCCTGTATAAATAACTTTCGGAGTGACCTGAAAATATGACATAAATACCAAAAAACAATACAAAATCATATCTTGGCATAACCATTGCAACAATAACTAATCCATCATTTAAACAAGAAGTTAGCGGAAAAACCTGTCATTTTGACTAGAAATTGCCGATAAATAATAAAATAAAAAAAGCAAATGAGCAAGTTTGATCTATTTGATTTCAACCACGCATTACCAATCATAAATGAAGACACGGAATTTTTTCCCTTATTCACACAGCAGGATGAAGATGATATGAGTAGTGAAGAATTACCAGAAGTTTTATCTATTTTACCTTTAAGGAATACCGTACTATTTCCAGGAGTTGTCATACCCATAACGGTAGGGCGCGATAAATCGATTAAACTTATTAAAGAAGCCTATAAAGGAGACCGCACGATCGGGGTGGTTGCTCAAACGGACATGTCCATCGAAGACCCTACATTCGATCAATTACACAATGTCGGTACGGTAGCCATGATCATTAAAATGCTTCAAATGCCTGACGGTAATACTACCGTTATTATTCAAGGTAAACAACGTTTTAGATTAAAAGAAGAAATACAATCGTCTCCGTATATTAAAGCGTCTATTGAACGTTTTGTTGAAGAAAAAGCAAAAAAAGAAAAAGAATTCAACGCGCTGATTTCTTCCATTAAGGAACTGGCTTTACAAATTATCAATATTTCGCCCAGTATACCCAGTGAAACAGGTATAGCGATTAAAAATATAGAGAGCTCCTCTTTTCTAATCAATTTTATCTCATCCAACATGAATGCCGATTTGGCATTAAAACAACAGTTGTTGGAGATGAAGGATACGAAACAGCGGGCCAATAAAGTTTTGGAACAACTAACTGCGGAGCTTCAGCTATTGGAACTGAAGAATCAAATCCAAAATAAAGTGAGGGTGGATCTTGATAAACAGCAACGCGACTATTTCCTTAATCAGCAGCTAAAAACCATACAGGAAGAGTTAGGCGGATCCACACCCGATCTTGAAATAGAAGAGCTGAGAAAAAAATCTTTACAGAAGAAATGGGGTAAGGAGGTTGCCATCCATTTCCGAAAAGAGCTAGATAAATTGAGTAGAATCAACCCTGCTGCTGCAGATTATTCTGTTCAGCTGAACTATCTGGAGCTATTGATCGATCTTCCATGGAATGATTTCAGCAAAGACAATTTTGATCTTAAACGGGCAGAGAAAATTTTAGATAAAGACCATTACGGTTTAGAAAAAGTAAAAAGACGCATCATCGAATATTTAGCTGTTTTAAAACTGAAGAAAGACATGAAAGCGCCAATACTATGTTTAGTAGGCCCTCCGGGTGTGGGAAAAACTTCTCTCGGTAAATCCATTGCAAAAGCCCTAAACCGTAAATATGTACGTATGGCATTAGGTGGTGTCCGTGACGAAGCCGAGATCAGAGGGCACCGGAAAACATATATAGGCGCCATGCCCGGCAGAGTGATACAGTCGATTAAAAAAGCAGGCACTTCTAACCCGGTATTTGTCCTGGATGAGATTGATAAAGTAGGAAATGATTTTAGAGGCGATCCGTCATCCGCGCTATTGGAAGTATTAGACCCAGAACAAAACAGCGCTTTTTATGATCATTATGTAGAAATGGATTATGATCTATCCAACATCATGTTCATTGCAACTGCGAATTCCTTAAGTTCTATCCAACCTGCTTTGCTCGATAGAATGGAAATTATCGAAGTAAATGGCTACACCATTGAAGAAAAAATTGAGATTGCTAAGAAACATTTACTGCCCAAGCAACGCGACCAGCATGGTTTGACTGCCAAAGACATCAGCTTAAAGAACAATATCATTGAAAAGGTGATTGACGAATACACACGGGAATCAGGTGTACGGGGTTTAGAAAAAAAGATTGGTTCTTTAGTACGTGGAGTTGCCACAAACATTGTGATGGAGACACCTATTGGGCCAAATATCAGTCGACAGGAAGTCATCGACATATTAGGTGCGCCTATTTTCGATAAAGATCTATATGAAAGCAATGACGTTGCGGGTGTAGTAACGGGCTTAGCATGGACCCAAGTAGGCGGTGACATCCTCTTCATTGAATCTAGTTTGAGTCCGGGTAAAGGAAAGCTTACGCTAACAGGCAATTTAGGAGATGTTATGAAAGAGTCTGCGGGCATAGCAATGGCCTATCTTAGAGCCCACTCAGCTGATTTTAACATTGATTTTGATATTTTTGACAAGTGGGATGTACATATTCATGTTCCTGCAGGGGCCACTCCTAAAGATGGACCTTCGGCTGGGATTACGATGCTCACTGCTCTGGCATCTGCTTTCACCCAACGTAAAGTAAAAGCCAATCTGGCGATGACAGGTGAAATTACCCTACGGGGTAAAGTATTACCTGTGGGGGGCATTAAAGAAAAGATACTGGCAGCAAAAAGAGCTAACATAAAAGATATCATTCTCTGCAAAGCCAATAGAAAAGATATCCTCGAAATTAAGGAAGACTATATCAAAGACTTAACATTCCACTATGTGAGCGAAATGAGCGAAGTTGTAGAACTTGCTCTACTAAAAGAAAAAGTAAAGAAGCCCTTGGATTTCAGTATTAATAAGTAAAAACCGAGCAAAGCGCGTTCATTGATGCCTTATGAAAATAGACAAGACATCGATAGTTCAAACTTCTTATAAAATTTAAAAGGCTACCGAACAAATTTCGATAGCCTTTTTTATTGAGTCCAGTAAAAAAAAATCACACCTCTTTTTTGAACGAGCAGCTTTTTTACTTTTTAATTTTTAATTAGCTTATGGCCAAATACCCATATTCTGATAGGAAGTAGCGATTTTATCTATTGAACCCACAAAAGCTGCTGTACGTAAAGTATCTATACGATTATTAACCATCTTAATTTTGCGGATTTCATGATAAGAACGAATCATCGTATCTTCTAATCCCGAATTAACCAATTCCAATTCAGAAGCTCCTTTGACAATTACGCTGCGCTGACCTGACGTTAACGTAACGCCCGTTATTGCCTCCACCATATTGACAATATTTCGATTTGCCGTTTCCTCATAACGTTTGTCCATACGTCCGAATGCTACGTGCGAAAGATTCTTTAACCACTCAAAATAGGAAACCGTTACCCCACCGGCATTGCAATACATATCCGGTATAATGATACCGCCTTTTTGCGTAAAGATTTCCTCTGCTTTTGGTGTTGTCGGCCCATTTGCTCCTTCGGCAATAATCTTTGCCTTGATTCTGTTGATGTTTTCCTCTGTAATTTGCTTTTCTAAGGCTGCAGGCACTAAAATATCACAATCCTGTTCCAGTCCTTCGCTTGGATCAGTAAACTCTTTCTTTGCCTTCTTATATCCCAATATCGTTCCAGTATTTCTTCTATGCTCCAAAATGGCATCTACATCCAAACCATCTTCATTATATAAAGCGCCATCATACTCACACACTCCCACAACAGTTGCCCCAAACTCAACAAGCACTTTAGCTGTGTTATAACCCACATTACCCAAGCCCTGTATGATTACCCGTTTACCATTAATTCCAGCACTCAAGCCAATGGCTTTCATATCCTCTGCCACATCTACACATTCTCTGATCGCAATGGCCACGCCTCTTCCCGTAGCCGCCTTACGTCCGTCAATACCACTGAGAGAAATAGGTTTACCTGTAACGCTACCCAACGCGTCCAATTGTCCGGGATTCATTGTCAGATAGGTATCAGCGATCCAGCTCATCTCACGCTCGCCAGTACCATAATCAGGAGCAGGCACATCGATGGCAGGCCCGATGAAATTTTTCTTAACCAATTCTACAGTATATCTGCGTGTAATCGTTTCCAGCTCGGCTACTGAGTAATCTCTCGGATTGATACAGATTCCCCCTTTCGCACCACCAAAAGGAACATTCACAATGGCACATTTATAGGTCATAAGTGCCGCTAGGGCCATTACCTCATCCTCGTTCACCATATCGCTGTACCGGATTCCCCCCTTTGTGGGCGATTTATGATGGGAGTGCTCTACACGCCATGCATCGATTACCTCTAATTTACCGTTTGCTCTACGGATAGGAAACTGAAACCGGTATACACTGTTACACGCTTTAATCTGCTCCAGCAGGCCCTTATCGTGGTTTGTAAATTGGGCTGCGTGATCAAAGAATTCGCAGACATCATTAAAAAAACTAAACTCTCCCTGTGACTTTTTTGTAGCCATAATGTAATTAATTAGTAATTGGTTCTCTTAAGTTGCACAGCTCAAATGAACTGTACTTACCCTATTTTGTTTTTTCTTTGTTTTCTAATCGGCTTATTTTACGGTCGATGGTAAAGAGATATATAATGAACCCAATGAAAATCACACAAACAACCGCTACCACTACATAAATCTTGCCCGAACTACGCATAAGATCGGCCATTTCAACATCATTTGATGAAGTTGCAAAACTATGAAAAAAGGATGTCAACCCTACCAAAAACAAAAGAATTAGCTTCTTCATACCTTTTATTACAAATTATTATTTTATTTCAAATAAAAAACTCAAAATCGTACGTTCCGTATATCATTTGAAGTATTTTAACAAATTCAAAAAAAACCAAAAAGCCTAATTAAGAGCCGGATACATCAGAATTCTGTCAAAATCTATTTAACTAATCCTCCTGCTCAAGCACACGATAGCGGTAACGTATTGTCATGATCCAAACACCGATTAACATCCAGCCAATGATCGCTGGATAAAATACTGCCCGCATCGTTCCATCCATGTCTAAATTACTGAAAGCAGGATTACCTCCATTCCCAGGATGTAATGAATCGGTTAATCTCGGGAGTATAAAAAGGAGCACCACCATTACCGGAAAAGCAAATATGTTATATATAGCCGAAATTTTGGCCCTTTTCTGCTCCTCATCCAGCGCATTCCTTAAAACCAGGTAAGCTAAATACATTAAAGTAGCTATCGCACTACTATTCAATTTCGGATCATTCGGCCAGGGTTCACCCCAGGTAACATTTGCCCAGAGCATTCCCGTGATTAACCCAAATGCACAAAAAACGATACCCACATTTACGCTCTCTATAGCAATCAAATCGTGTTTTGGATTAGCGGAAGAAAGGTATTTTAAGCTATAGATCACCGAAATTAAGTACAGTAGAATCATAGCGAACCACATAGGTATATGGAAATACGTATTGCGAATCGTTTCATGGAGAATCGGCAACTTCGGCACCGGCACCAGAAAACCAGCCACTACAGAATAAAACACCAAAATCGCTCCCAAAATTTTCCACCAATAAGACCTCATGTTGATATATATTTTTTGATAAACTATACGCGAATCAATCGCGCCAAATGTAAGGAAATAACAATAAAGAAACCGTAACCACTATTAAGTTTATTGCCAATAACACGCCTATTTCATCAAAGCTTACGCTCCTGTCAAGACCATCCATTGCATTTTTTGATAATTTGATCAATACAATAATCAGCGGTATCAACACCGGAAAACTTAGTATAGCCATGAGCGTACCATTATTGCCAGCCTTCGCACTGATACCGGATACCATCGTTAATACGCTGGCAAAACTTAAACTTCCCAATAGAATGGTAAAGAAATAAAGTGCAGGATCTCCAATTTTGTTTTTGAAGATGGTACTATATGCAAAAAATGCCACCGCAGCTAGCAGTAGCATTAATAATACGTTATAAATAATTTTAGACAAAATAACTGCTCTTGCACTAACCAGTGTATAATAGTACAGCTGCCTACCCTTACTTTCCTGTGTAAAACTCTTAGAAATAGCGTTGATAGAAGTAAAAAGCAGAATAATCCAAAACAGGGCATTCCATATAACGGGGTGCACTGATTTGAACGCTTGGTAACAAACAAACACCGTAGAAACTACATAAAGCAATATGCCGTTAAGGGCATATTTCGAACGCCATTCGAGCGTTATATCTTTGCGTAAAAGTATCGTTACCTGCTTCAATAGATTCATCACAGGCAAAGATACCTTTTTTCAAGACATAAGATATCAGACTTTAGACACAAGATTAAAAACGAACAAAACCCGAAGTTCCCTATAATATTAAGTCTTGCTACTTGATACCTGATTCTTATTACCTTTCCTTAAGCTTTATCCACTTTCGAACGTGCTTCCTTGCTTAGGTCCTCGGCGTACTTCAATCCTTTCTTTGTCAGTTTCTTTGCATCTTCTTTATACTTGCTCGCTTTTTCAACCGCTTCGTGGCTGGCATCATCTGCAAGGTTCAAAACCCGATGGTATTCTTCCTTTGCACGGCTTGCCAGATGCGAAGCTTTTTGCAAACCTTCCTCTGCTTGCGCCTTCAATGTTTTACTCAAACCATTTACGCCATCAACCGCTTTATTCAAGGTCTTGCGCCCTTCCTTTGTTCCAAACAGATAATAAGCAGCTGCGCCTACAGCCAACCCTGTTAATGCAAAAGCAACAAACTTCGTTGTTTTGCCGCATACTTTGTTTTCTTTCTTTACTTCTTTCGTGTTCATACCCTTACAACAAATTCCGAAAAAAAAAGTTTGGCATACGCTATAAATCGCCTATCGTTTTTATTGGTATATCCTGCCGAACACTAGATATGCTAAGTGGCTCGCCCTTTTTAAAAGTGTAACCATCCGCACCTAAGTTCCATAACATCGGACTTAAAAATCTGACAGCTGCTTCGTAACCCTGTATAGTGGCTGCTAGGTTACCTGTGTCTTTTGAATTTTTTGCTTCATTTTCAATTTCAAAAGGACCGTCAAAGGCCTTTTCCTGCAAAATATCTACAAATGCGCGCCAATCCATATGATCCGTTCCTCCAAATCCGGGCAACATCGCTTCGTAGTGATGGCGATCCCAATCACTCATAGGCTGTGCCACACCCGCCTTGTTTGCCAATGTAACGTCTACTTGTTGCATGGGATACATCCCACCCCATTCTACTCTTCCTTTGTTCATCAAATTTCGAGTTGTTTTTACATGGATTCGGTGGATTCTGGAAATATCACTTGCGGCTATTACTGCAGCTGGATCCGTATGCTGCCAGATATCATGCGATGGGTCGTATATTTCGCCATGCGCTGTACTGGGAATGGAAGCATACATTAATTTACGGGCAGCCAATACACCGGGAAGGTTATTGTAGGTAGAGGTGTAAGCAGCCGAACGCCAACCTTCCATCGGACAGTTTTCATACAAGATAGTTACTCCTAAGCTCTCGGCATACTTAACAATCGGTTCAAATACCCGTTTATATTCATCCAGATTTTTTTGAAACCCATTCTCCTGTATTCCCAGTTCATGATTATACCCAACAAAAGTGCCTACTTTCACATTATTTGCATCTCCACCCAATAGGTGCGCAATACGGATCAGTTTCAATAAATGATTTTGGTTCTTTATTCTTTGCTCCGGTTCGCCACCGATCATGTTCTCAAAAGCGCCTAATGACAGCTGTAAACTTGCCCCATTAAACTGGTCGATCAAGCGTTTTGCATCCTCTAAACCAAAACTATCATATTCTAAATGGGTAGCGGTATGGTCTTGCCTAGTACCATCTCTCCTGAAAACACAGAGGTCTATTCCTTGCACCCCTATTATTTTTGCCTTTTCGATCAACTCGTTTAACCCCAGCTTATCGAATGCTGAGCTCATCAGCCATATTGGATTATTCATTTTTTATACTCTTTGTTGTCTATTTTATCAGTAAACAGTGATCGGTGAACAGTGATCAGTAAACAGTTTACTCGTCACTCATAACTCCCCACTAAACCACTCCACCAATTCCATACCCTCAAGTTCTCCTAAATCAACCTTTTCCTTAAAAATACCATAAACGGTTGAACCCGAACCGCTCATGGAAGCATATAACGCTCCTTTTTCATAGAGGTAAGATTTAATTCCTCTTATTTGTGGATAGCGGTTAAATATGCCCACTTCAAAATCATTAAAAATATATTCTTTCCAATGTTCCACGGGCAACATGATATGCTCAAGCAAGTTTTTGGATTCCCGTGAAGAACATACGCTCCCATAAGCTTCTCCGGTTGAAATGTGAATAGGTGGTTTTATCAGCACCAGCTGATACGCAGACAGATCTATTGGAATAGGCGTAAATACATCACCTATACCTGTTGCATATACCGGTTTATTCTGAATAAAAAAGGTACAGTCTGCACCTAGCTGACGTGCATAAGCCTCCATCACTTCCACACTTAATTGAAGATTGAAGTAGTCAGAAAGTAGTTTTATTAAAAATCCGGCATCGGCAGATCCGCCACCTAAACCAGCGCCAATCGGAATATGTTTATGGAGGTAAATATGCAGCGGAGAGAGATCAAAATCATTCGCTAACAGTTTATATGCCCGGATACAAAGATTATCCTCATTATTATTGGGGATACCAATTCCAGACACTTCAAGCTTGAGCGTATCAGCCGGAACAACTTCCAATATATCGTATATTTTTACTGGGTAAAAAACGGTTTCCAGATTATGGTATCTATCCGCTCGTTTATTCAACACCTGCAGGCCGATGTTTATTTTAGCATTGGCAAAAGTAATCATGCCGCTAAGTTACTATTTTAGTTGCGAGTTGTTTCAACCTCTAACTTTCTACCTTTTCCCTTTCTGCTTTAAGCTTTTCGCTTAATTTACCCGATCGCTCCTTTTAATAGTAATATACCCTTTAAAATTTTCCCAATTTCCAGTTTCCATTCGTACGCGAAGCACATAGTAGTAGGTAGCTTCATTCAAGTTCTGCCCGTTCCAATCACTCTGATAGTTTTGTTTGTGATAGATTTCGGCTCCCCAGCGGTTAAACACGTAGAGTTCATTTTCGGGGAACAATTCCAATCCCACAATTTCAAAAAAATCGTTAATTCCATCACCATTTGGTGTAAAGATATTTGGAATGCGTAAGGCTACCACATTTGTTACCGCCGTAGCAGAATTGTTTGTAACATCGGGATCCGTTTGCGCCGCCTCTACTTCCGCATAATTTTCCACTCGTCCCTGTTCCTTCACCTGTGTTCGGATACGTAGTTCTTCGATTTTTCTTGGCTGCAGATCGCCTGGTTTCCAGATTATCTCATGTGTAGAAGGCGAATAAGATGCTACACCTAGATAGGGACCTAAAATTTCACTGAATATCAGATTTGTTGGTAATATATCCCGCACCGTAATATCAGTAGCTATATACTCACTATTATTCAGTACCAAAAGCTGATAATCAACAGACGATCCTAGCAATACCGTTGATTTAGACGCCAACTTTGTAATCCGCATATCCACTAGTTTATCCGGTTCATTGGGGTCGATAATGACCTCTACCGGATCAGAAACTTCCGATTCACAACCACCATTTAACGCAATAACAGTATATAAGCCCGCTTCATCTACCAGAATATTTTCCTCATGCTTGCCATTTATCGGTGTGCCATCTCTTAGCCAAAGGAAACTCAAGGCCCCTTCAGCATGCGCATGGAGCGTCACCGACCCACCTTGCACAATGTGCGCGGTAGGTCGGTTCTGCCCATGACTATTAAAGGTTAGGACAATAAACAAACAGTATATGAGAAAAAACTTTGTCATATTTAAACGCTACGTAAACGATTTTTCAACCTTCGTTGACAAGATTTTACTCAACAGTAATTGTTGGTTTTCCTGGTTTCGGTGTTACAGTCACAACAGCATTTGCTTCAGAATTTGCTGAACATCCCCCCTTTATAGTAATTCCATCTGCTGACTGCACTGGATAAGCTACCGTTGCAGAGAAAGCATATTCACCAATTCCTATTGCATTCATCGTAAAAGTGTTCGTTAAAGCCAGCGCAGTTGTATTATTAGGTTCTACTATACCTATACTACTAATTGGATCAACCGCCTCAGCATCACGGGTAGCACTCCAGCTATATGCCAATAATACATCTGTAGGTAAAGTATGATCATTTTGAGTTGTTGTAGTTGCTGTGATAATTGATTCCGCAACACCTCCTGAGGCCTCCGCACAATACGCAGCAACTAAAGAGGTTAGATTCAGCGTTAAATCAGGTAATCTATAAATCTCCACGTTATCAGATAGATCTCCACTACAATTTGCCGGATTAGCAGATAATACATAGGCTTTGTAAAAGTGTGATCCAAGACCAGTAATTTCCGTAGCAGCACTCAAGGACAAAGCAACATCGGAGACATCAGAACTATATGCTAATTCAGTAGGACTCCCAACTGGGTTATCAGAAGCATCAAATTCCTGCCATACAACTCGATCGCCTGCAACCAATGTATGTCCTCCAACATAGTTTAACGTAACAGATGCCGTACTACAGATATAGATATTAATGTCTGCAATTGATAATAATGGCAATCCACATATTAAGCCTACTATAGCGCCTAATTTTAAAAAATTGTTTACCTTTTTCATAACCTTATTTGTTTAAATTATTAATATTCCTGTTTACTAATTTGCTGTGATATGTGGTGCTGGCGGCTTAGGATAAACCACTACATTTATTGGAACTCGCTCCGACTCGTTACATGCGTTCGCTGCTGAAACCCAAAAAGTAGTATTAGCGGTTGGAGAAACATTATAGGATTCATCTGAATCAGTTTCTATCTCATGATCGACTGCATCACTAGTCAAATACCATCTTAATCTAGGAGATTGTGTTGTTACTGCTAATTGAGCTGTATCCCCAGAACAGATATGAAAGGTATCAGGCTCTGCCTGAGGTTTAGCCGTGATAATATCGATGTCATAGACATTTACTATCCTTGGTATACTTGCATTAACTGTTGTATTTACCGCGATTTCGATTCGATCAAAAGTAACAGATGGCGAGAAAGGAACAGTTACGGGCTCGCCTGATTTGAGTAAGTTCAGCAAATCCAGATTGATCAGTCCTAGTAAATTGCTTTCGTTAAAGGCCTGTTCAAAAACTGGTGTGGCACCGGTTCCGCTCCAGGCCCTAACAACTATTCCATCTCCTAGGCCTAGATTTAATAGCGCTGAATTATTAATCTGTAGAGTTACATTAAAACCATCTCCTATCGTGGAAGGCTTACTCAAATAAATATATTGTGACATGGATGCAGCAACTCCCAGTACCCCCACACCTATTTCGGAAGCTGTATTTACATTGTCATCAATAGCATAGTGTGAATTTGCAACACCTGCTCCACCTAAATTAAGTAAGTCGAGAGTGAGTCCGGTACCATCAAATGATGTGAACTCAAAGGAACTACAATCAGATGAATTTGAAATATAAAAAGCCTGATAAATATCCAATGTTTTTGGATTTTGCAAAATACTTAATCCTAACAACGAAGTAGTTTCGTTGCTAATACGTATACGATCATAATCTAAAGAGGGAGTAATAGACAGATAAATATCTCCATCCTTATCAGAAATTACTTTCGCATTTGTCCCGTTGAATTGATTTAAGCTGTTGGCTGTATAAACAACAGTATTACCATCCCTTGCTTGAATTGTAAAAACATGTGCTCCTAATGCTACCGTACTAAGTAAGCTATTTAATACGTTTCCTAAAGACCCTCCAAGTAATGCAGATAGCAAATTATCAGAGGCATTGAGCTTAATATAAGTTGTGGTCCCTCCAGGGATCTTTGCTCCCGGAAATTTTAGTTCCAATGTCCCACCAAAAGCTCCCAAACCGGCCAATAATCCTGGGCTCGCATTTAATCTCGCAAAAGTATTCTGTTCATTCGTTGCGTTTGTCGAATTTTCAACTGTTCGTTGAGAAGGAGCTCCAATTCCCAAATTCTCAAGTAAAGTCCTAGGAACATTAGGACTAGCGAAAGTCGCCTCATTCGCCAACACTTTTGTCTGTCCATACCCTTCCCCAATCGCTCCTAAAAGCAGCAGCAAGCAAAAAGAAAACACCTTAAAATTCAGGAAAATACGAAAGGATAAGTACATGTTTACTATAGGCAATTGTTTTTATTAATAAAAAATGGAAAAAGTTCGGTTGAATGTTTTAAGTATCGTTTTAGTTCTGTCTCTTTCTTGTGACAAAGGAAAGTAAAAGGCGCTTCACTTTACCCGTTCAGTTTGTGCAGGATTTGCACATATAAGCCCCTAACACATACCGGTTGCTATCTTGAACGGTGATAGGATGTATACTTGTAAGAAAATGAAAAAAGTGATGGATCCGCATAGGTGGAAGGATCAGTTTAATAGGGGTATATGGATATGGAAACAGAAGACAAGTAGGTATCGCTTATATATCGATTAATCACCAACAACCAGCATCGAATAACGAACAACCAATAATCAGTAACCAAAAAATCCCTATCTTTACGCCCAAGAACATTTCACTAAAAGAGTTATGCAGCAATACCTCGATTTGATGCGCCATGTATACGAAAATGGTGTGGATAAACACGATCGTACAGGAACCGGAACACGTAGCGTATTTGGCTATCAGATGCGTTTCAATCTCCAGGAAGGCTTCCCAATGGTTACCACCAAAAAATTACACTTGCGCTCGATCATCCATGAGCTCATCTGGTTCCTAAAAGGCGAGACGAATATTGCCTACCTAAAAGAGAATAAAGTAAGCATTTGGGATGAATGGGCAGATGAAGATGGCAACCTAGGTCCTGTATACGGATCACAATGGCGCTCATGGCCAACCCCTGATGGTAAACATATTGACCAGATTACACAGGTCATTCAGCAGTTAAAGAACAATCCAGATTCACGCCGTATTATCGTATCGGCTTGGAATGTGGCCGAAATAGAAAAGATGGCCCTGCCTCCCTGCCATGCTTTTTTTCAATTTTATGTAGCCCCACCCAATATAGAAAAAGGACAAACAAAGCCTCAGCTTTCGTGTCAGCTGTATCAACGCAGTGCAGATATATTCTTGGGAGTACCCTTTAATATTGCTTCTTATGCCCTACTCACGCTGATGGTAGCACAAGTATGTGATATGGAAGCGGCTGATTTTGTGCACACTTTAGGCGATGCCCATCTCTACAGTAACCATTTAGAACAAACAGCATTGCAATTGACTCGCACGCCGAGAACCTTGCCTACGCTGAAAATCAATCCGGAAATAAAAAGTATATTTGATTTTACGTTTGAAGATTTCACCTTAGAAGATTACGACCCTCACCCCCATATCAAGGCTGCGGTGGCGGTATAACCCTAATAAACCATGATATCAATTATCGTTGCGGCAGCAAAAAACAATGCAATAGGAAAAAATAACCAGCTTTTATGGCACATGCCTGCAGATCTTAAGTTTTTCCGTAAAACAACTTCTGGCCACTCCGTTATCATGGGACGGAAAACGTTCGAATCCGTGGGCCAGGCTTTACCAAAGCGCCGTAATATTGTCATTACCCGCCAAGAACACTATCAAGCCGAACAGGTAGAAGTAGTGCCCTCATTAGAAGAAGCATTGGCACGCTGTGAGCAAGAGGAAGAGGAGATTTTTATTGCGGGTGGAGCACAAATTTATGAACAGGCGATGCCGCTTACTGATAAAATATATCTTACCCGGATTAACCATGAGTTTGAAGATGCCGATACTTTCTTTCCCGAAATAAATGATGAAGAATGGCAACTGGAAGAAGTAGTACATCACGAAAGTGATGATAAAAACCCCTACGACTATAGTTTCTTTATCTATACAAAGCTATAACGGACTATTCCAATGATAAACTGACTCGCTCATTGCCGTATAGGCCGATGCAGACAACAATTTTCTTTCAATAAAGCTCTTGTTTATTCAAAAAATTCATAGCTTTGCCGTTCTTAAGAAAATTTAGATAGATTGCCTCTTTTATATGCATGAACAGAATGACATATAAAAAGTGATGATTCACTAGTTTCTGTTTCCAAAGGCGTTTATGAGGGCTACGCTAGTTACCGATCTCTCATCACCGAGGAAAATGAGTTTAAGAGATTAAAATGTATATAACAATTATTACATAAATTACAACACTAAACAAAGATGCAAGGTAAAGGCCTCATTAACTTTTTTGTAATACTGATATCGATTGCGTGCCTGTATTCACTTTCATTTACTTTTGTAACCCGTAAAGTAGAACGCGACGCGCTTGAGTTTGCAAAAGGTGACCCCGTAAAGGAACGGGCTTATTTAGATTCGATGGCAACCGTGGACGTTTACAATCTCGGTTTTGCCAAATTCTCCTACCAATATTGCAAGGAGCGCGAGTTGGCTTTAGGGCTTGACCTCAAGGGCGGGATGAATGTGACCATGGAAATTTCGTTGAAAGAATTGATCAGCAACTTAGCCGAGAACACGAAAGACGAACATTTCAACAAAGCATTGGAAAATGCTGAAGCACGTAGCAAAAGTAGTCAGAAGGATTTCGTAAGTCTATTTGGAGAAGAATTTAAAAAGCTAAATCCGAATGGTAAATTGGCTACTTTCTTTGCCAACAAAGATAATGCTGTTAACAACATTAACTCGAACTCCAGCGATGGGAATATATTGAGCTTCCTTCAGAAAGAGTCTGGAAGTGCTATCGATCGCTCATTTAATATCTTACGCACACGTATTGACAAGTTCGGTGTAACCTCTCCCAATATTCAAAGGCAACAGGGTACGAACCGAATTTTAATTGAACTTCCCGGTGTAAGCGATGAAGGACGTGTTCGTAAACTACTACAAGGTTCTGCTAAACTGGAGTTCTGGGAAACGTATGAAAATGCGGAGATTTTCCCATTATTGGAAAACATCAACCGCACCTTAGCTTCTACTGTTAAAGCCAACGATACGAAAGTCGCGACTGCTTCCGTTACCGATTCATCAGCAAAAGATTCAGCTGATGGGGGGCGCCTAGCGTCATTGGGTGCCGGGAATAAAGCAGCAAGCGATTCTACCGAGAATGACAGCAGTGCTGTTGCTTTAGAACAAGCCAGAAACCAAAACCCACTGTTTGCCATTCTAAGTCCAAATGTTGGCCAAGGCGCGCAAGGGCAGCAAATGTTGGGTCCAGGACCAGTAATTGGTTATGTATTGCAAAAAGATACTGCCCTGGTAAACAGATATTTCAACAGTGCAGAAATCAAAAATATTATTCCGGCGAATGTAAAATTGCTATGGAGTGTTAAACCGGTTTCTAAAGACACCAAAATGTTCCAGCTTTTCGCTATTAAACCTACTGGTTTAGATGCTGGTCCGGTTTTAACAGGAAATGTAATCGCTGATGCGCGTGCCGATGTAGATCAACGTACGAACAATCCGCAGGTGACAATGACTATGAATAGTGACGGCGCCCGCGAATGGAGAAAAATAAGTGCTGCAGCTGCTGCTTCCAATCCCAAAAAGGCTATTGCTATTGTATTAGATAACACGGTGTATTCTGCACCAACTGTACAAGACGAGATTGCCGGTGGCGTTTCATCCATTACCGGTAACTTTACTTTTGAAGATACGCAAGATTTAGCCAATGTACTGAAAGCAGGTCGTTTACCTGCCCCTGCTAAAATTGTTGAAGAAGCGATCGTAGGACCTACACTGGGACAAGCGGCTATTGATGCTGGTATCAACTCTTCTGTAATCGGCTTAGTAGTGGTATTGGTCTTCATGATCTTCTATTATAATCGTGCGGGGTGGGTAGCTAACATCGCGGTATTGTTCAACGTATTCTTTATCATGGGGATATTAGCATCGCTGGGCGCTGTACTCACGCTACCAGGTATAGCAGGTATTGTGCTCACAATGGGTACTGCTGTAGATGCCAACGTACTGATCTACGAACGGATCCGTGAAGAGTTTGCATTAGGAAAAGGCATACGTCAGGCCATTTCTGATGGCTATAAACATGCCATGCCTTCTATCTTAGACTCACAAATCACTACCTTCCTAGTAGGTGTTATATTATACCTATTCGGTAGCGGTCCGATTCTTGGTTTTGCTACTACCTTAATGCTTGGTATCATCACTTCTTTATTTACAGCCATCTTCATTACACGCATTATTTTCGAATGGATGATCAAAAAAGATATGAAGATTACGGTTTCATATCCATGGAGTGATCATACGCTGAAAAATGCCAACTATGGTTTTGTAAAAAACCGTAAAAAATATTATGGTTTATCGGTGGCATTAGTGGTCATAAGTGCTATTTTCATTTTCACGAAAGGTTTCAGCTTAGGAGTGGACTTCTCCGGTGGCCGTACGTATACCGTTAAATATGAAAAAGCGGTTAACCTAGAGGAAGTACGCGACCATGTAAATGGCACCTTCGGCGTTACCAGTGAGGTAAAAACATTCGGCACCGAGAATCAATTGCGTGTAACTACACCCTTCTTGATTGATCAGACAGATGATGCTGCCGACCAACAAGTATTGGATAAGCTAAACGAAGGTCTTGCGAAAGTAAAAGATAATCCTTTTGCAATTGTCAGCTCCCAGAAAGTAGGACCAACTATTGCCAATGATATTAAAGTTTCTGCTATCTATTCAGTTATATTCTCTATTATCATTATTGCTCTCTATATATTGATCCGTTTCCGCAAATGGCAATATAGTGTGGCTGCCGCCGTTTCGATAGCACATGATGCGATTGTACTATTGGGTATCTTCTCCATATTCGATGGTATCTTACCATTCTCTTTGGATATGGATCAACACTTTATTGCAGCTATTTTAACGGTAGTGGCTTATTCGATCAATGATACAGTGGTTGTATTTGACCGTTTGCGTGAATATCTACATTTACATAGAGCTAAAAATGAACCCCTATCGCAAGTGGTGAATACAGCGATCAATAAAACGCTTAGCCGCACGATCATTACCTCTTTAACAGTAATTTTCGTAATGGCTGTGCTATTCGTCTTCGGTGGTGAAGTGATCCGGGGATTCTCTTTCGCCATTCTAATCGGTATCATTTTAGGCACTTACTCATCTATTTTCCTTGCAGCGCCTATTGTTGCCGATTTGCAGGGAGATGAAGAAGCAAAACCAGAAATTGCCGCTTCTACTGAAAAAAGTAACTTGAAGCCAGCAAAAGCTTAATAGCGCTCTTTGCTTCCTAATATAAAAGGTCCCGGAAAAAAATCCGGGACCTTTTTTTGTTTCCCGGAAGTTTACCCATGAAATCAGTTATTTGATGACTAAATAAAAGGAACATTTTTATTAGTCAACTTTTGCTTGATCAAAAGTTGAGCAAAAATCAAGGCTGTGGATGCTACGTTGCACCTGTTTGCAAAGCGTTTATAGCGCGGATTGCAGCCGCTACGCTTCCTCAATCCGCTTGGATATAGCAAGATGAATGACACTAGACACGCTTTGCTACTCGCTGCTTCCGTATCCTCCAAGGCCGTCCAATCCTACGCTCAAGAGCCCCGTTTTGTCTCTGCCAAGACCTATTCTTTTGCTCGCAAAAGCTCTCCGTTCTCCTTAAAATCCGCCTTAGTCAGCTGCACCTGCAGGTGGATGCACTGGCGTTGAGCAGCTGTCTACAGCGGGAGTCTTTGCTACCTTTGTTATTATCTGATGTGTTTTCCATGTATTATAGAGTTGAAAAGTGGAGGCTGCATGCAGTTGTTGGGGACTAAAGTGATTTTTAAAACGTTAAGAGAAAAGAGGCAGGGCGAACATGT